>Ga0073928_10002878_pt1 | contig 28368 bp, 29 predicted proteins | sample PaiPotPPA55metaG_FD_76969 | JGI IMG/M metagenome (GOLD analysis project Ga0073928, IMG submission 76969) | Iron sulfur acid spring bacterial and archeal communities from Banff, Canada, to study Microbial Dark Matter (Phase II) - Paint Pots PPA... ...
TGGTATTGGTTTCTCACGGCGGCTCTCTCCTTTAAAAGGGATTCGCAACCCGAACTCTATCCGAGTTCGGGCGAGAGCCGCTGCTTCTTGTTCTCAAGTTTCAACTAAACGTGGGGCATCCTCTTGCAGTTTTCAGTACCGTGTCTATTTCGCGCTTGGAGTGCTCAGTCTAAGCCAGCTGAGCTTGCAGGTGGAGAATTCGTGCTTGTAGGTCTCCAACCCTCACTCTCATCCTGTGAACTTCGGTTGGTGTTGCGGTTTCGACTGTCTCGCGGGAGAAGGCGTTTGGTAATCCTGGATTGTGAGGCTTTGCCTTGATGGGCTGAAACGCTTTGCGCACGTCCTCTATCGTACTCGTGGGGCGCTCACGTATTTGTAAGAGCGGCCATCCGATCTCAGGCCAAGACTCCTCCAGAAGCGAAGCCCACTCATTACGTCTACCTAGAAGGTGGTTGTCAGGTATTGGCGTGGGCCGACCGCGTTTCGGTCTTTCCATCAACGTCGATGAAAAAGCCGAGATGGGAGCCTCGTCGGACTTTCTCTCTTTTGTGATGTTTAGCTGTTTCATTTCAATACTTCAATCCTTGTCAAGGGAACTTTTTGGGGCCTACTGAGAAATTCTTCGCCAGGTAATTCTGCCCTAATTCCCGGATTTCGCCAGGAAATGTTTCGAGAGCTGCCTACGGTTTCGCCAGGAAATTCCGCCGGACCGAAATTCACAAGAAGTCTTTTTATTTGTGTGACTTATGAGAACAGGGCTTACTCTAGGCTGGCTAAATGCTGGAGAGGCCATGAAAGCATCCAATAAGAGAAATCGTCGGTCACAAATCGTCGGATTCATTCGGGGCGCGGTTGTAATCCTCATCGAAGTTCGCGTACTGATAGCGGAACTCATGTTCACAGCCGCCGCCCTGTACGGGTGTTACGTTGCCTACCAGGTTTTTATACATCGGTTGTTGTAACCTTGGCACAAGCAATGAAACGGCTGCGCTTAATCTATGAGCAGTTGGACGAGGCCAAGACCTACTTGCTTCGGGGCTTAAAATCACCGGACTCATCAAAATAGATTTGCATCAGCATTTGTAGTATGAACGAAGACGCTAAAAGGAATATCCTTTCCAACTCGTTCCCGGACAGCGGCGCATTGGGGAAAATGCTGATGTACTGGCAGGCGGACGCTCGAAGATGCTCTCCCACTCATAACCGTGACCGCACAATCATCGCTGCTCTTGCAGAGGTCGATGTGGACAAGAAAACCGGAAAGATATCCGTCCGGCGAATTACCATTGCACAGGACTGCGGAATGTTTGTGAATCCGGATGGGGTCAAGCATCAAATCTAAGGCAACGTTCTGCAAGGTGTAAGCCGTACTCTATTCGAGGAAGTGCAGTTTGACGAATCAGGTCTGCAAAGTCTCGATTGGGGAAGTTACAGGACGCTGCGATTCGAGGATCTTCCCGCCGTTGAAATCCTTCTGATTAGTCGCCCCGACCTCGGGCTCCTTGGAGTTGGCGAGGCGGCCATCGTTCCGATTCCAGCTGCGATCGCCAATGCGCTCTTCGATGCGACGGGAGCGCGGCTCCGGGACGCGCCGTTCACTCCAGCAAGAGTCACGACTGCTCTCCAACAGTGACACAATCGGGTTGTAGCACCAAACTGGTTGTCGGATCGCATTGGCCTGAACTGACGGAAGGGAACAATGTACTCGGTAAATCCGTGTCCGATGAATGCTGGGCTTCCTCTATGCTGCGGTGCTCGTGAACCCAACCCCTTTCTTCTTCCGGCTCGATGAAAGAGCTAAGTGTCGCTTTTGCCTTCCGGATGACGATACTCCGTTCGGCGGTGGGCGATAGCCAGCCGCGAAAGCGTTTCCAGGTCGCGCCTCGAAGTGAACCGCGTTCCGTTGTCGGTCGTTAGTGTCAGTTTGGCCATTGAGGCAAGCCGCGAATTTGCTGCTCCGCCCAAGGTTTTCAGGGCGATTTCTTCGCCGTCTCGTTCGGTGAAGAGTGACCAAGCGACTTGATAAAACTCACAAGTTGCCAGCGCTGTGGCTCGGGCAGCTTGGACCAGACCGGCATGCCGCGGCGAACCACGCCATTTGTCAGAATCCAAAAGAGAGTTCCCGGCGTGGCCCGCTGCACTTCCTCTGCCTGCAGACTTGGAGCCTTCTTTCCTCCTTCGGCTGCGCTTCCATGGCACTCGGCGCAATGCTGTTCGAAGAGTTTCTTACCTGCTGCTATGGCGTCCGGATCATTTGCAAGGGGGTTGGGCCTGGCGCGCGCCTTCTCTGGAGCATTCGCGAGTTCTGCGTAGTGGAGGTGATGGTGATGATCCTTCTTCACCACAGCCGAGTCCTGGCTCTGTGCGGAGGCGCAGGAGACACGAAAAGTCAGCAGGGCGGCCATCGCTAGCGCCGCAGGTCTAGCGCAATGCAGCAGAGGAAGAGTTGTCTTCATGGGCGACGCCCGAACAAGAGGCTCACCATCTCCCCGAAGCCGGAAAACTCTCGCGACACACCCCAGCGCAGCAGCAAGCGATGGCTGTTGTCGTTCAGACCGAACCCCGGCGACAGGCGGAAAGTCCAGCCCGAGGGAAGATTCCAGGCCACAGCGGGCGCAAGATAATGGGAGGTGTCGTGCAGGCCGAAACTTTGTGTGTCGCCGAGACCTCCATAGATCTCGACTCCGGCAATGAAATTCTCGCGACAGAAATTGCACCGGTTGGGGGAAGCCTTGAGCGCCAAGGGGCGGCTCGCGCCAATGGCATACCCAAACTCCCAAGGATTTCTAGGCGACAGGTTCTTGGTAGCGAGCGGGTTCACGGCAACATTCCAGCCCTTAAACGTTCTTGAAAGCAGCAGTTTGAACTCCAATTCGTGGTTGTGATTCTGGCGCAGAGTGGCGTTTGGGTCGCCGTGGTCGGATTCGACATCGTGGCCTTCAACTTCCTTCATGATCTTGTCCGCCTCGCTGATCTGCTCGTACTCAACGTAAATCACTGGGTTAATGAAATGCTCGTGCTTGAGCGGGCGGAAGCGGTTTTCCCAGCGGAACCCAGTGAAGAGGGTGCTGTCGTGAAAAGTGGTTTGCCCGTCGAGATAGAACTCGGTGGTCCACCACGCCGTGGCGCCGTACTCGAACTCAACCCAGTAGGCATGGAAGTCGTTGCCCCTGCCCTGTGTGCCAAACGTAGAAAAATACTCGACCTCAAGACTTCCGGGCTCTTCCAGATAATGATCGTAAGTCACGATGTATGGGCTCTCTTGGCCCTGGACTGCAGGAACTACAAAAAGAAAAACTGATAGCAGAAAAACCCAAGAAACGCCTCCAATGGTTGAGAAACTCATGCAATCTCCTTGCAAATAATTTGCAACTAGATATCAGACTAACATGGTCGTATATGGTTTTCAAATCGGGGTTGAGAGTTCCGACGATTAGAGCAAAATCGAGGAGACGTTCAGTTTGGGGAAATGGAGTCGCTCTCCGACGAGCCGAGAGAGTGCACCCGCTCGATTCCTGCCACTGCCCTGAAATCCAATGAGCGGCTCCAAGGAAATGTCATTAGGCGACGGACACCCCCCGAAACGCCAATCAAATGAGAGAAAATGGACGGCAGCGCAGTCAAGATTTGAAGAAGTCGTCGACCCAGCCGAGGATGGTCTGCGAGCAATAGGACCATCCGCGTCAAGATGAGATAGTCAGAGAGGAGCGCCCGGCGGGCGCGCTCAAAATTCCACAGCCAGGAATCATCCTCGCCGACGCGTCCAGAAATGTAGCGCTCCAGCAATTCAGCGGACAGCAGCGCCTGGGTCATGCCGCCGCCGGTAATGGGATCGAGGAATCCTGCGGCGTCGCCAAGGAGCACAAACCCAGGGGCCACACCGCAGCGGGAGCGAGCGGAAAGCGGGGAAGTCGCGAGAACAGGAGTTACCTGCTCGGCCCCCTCCAGGCGTTTGGCAAGCTCGGGCTCCGCAAGCAGCCATCGGCGGAAGGAACGCTCGGCAGATTCTCCAAGTTGTCGCGCATCCGCGAGAACGGCAACGAGCACTTCGCCGCCGGGCAATGGGGTCAGGTAGAGCTCGTGCCCAGGTCCAAGGAACACATCAACACAAGTGGACTGGGCTTGTGCCTTCGCCAGCCGGAAATGCGTGCAAATCCCAAATCGCTTGCGACGGACCGGAACGTTCAATCCCATCTTGTGACGCAGCCGTGAATGCAATCCGTCGGCAGCCACGACCAGCGCGGCGCGGCGCGGCTTTCCGTCGACAAAAACCCCTGCGACGCGTCCATTTTCACGCAGGGGACCATCCACTTGCGTTCCGGTGTGAGTGATGACTCCCGGAGTATTAGCCGCCGCGCGGAACAGCACCTCATCTAAATGCTTGCGTCGCTGGCCACAGCCGGAAACGGGAAGGCCGGCGATCTGGGGAAATCTTCCCTCGGCGACATGCTGTCCGAAGTGGTAACGCACGCCGTAGAACGGGACGCCGCCGACGGCCTCACCCACTCCGAGGCGGTTCAGAACGGCCACGCCAGCGGGCATCAATCCTTCGCCGCAAGCCTTCTCTCTGGGAAAGTGACTGCGCTCGAAGAGTTCCACTTGCATACCACGCCGGCCAAGCAGAATCGCTAGCGCGGAACCCGCAATGCCGCCGCCGGAAATTAGAACTTCAGCCATAGTCCTGTCCAAAATTGCAGTTGCTTGACCAACTGGGTTCTCCTTGCCAAGAGATCGAAGGCTCCCAAATTTTACGCGTGCACTCTGACCCTTGCCTGAACGACTTCCGAAGAGAGGCCCTGGGTTCCTCCGAAATGCAGAGGGACTTAATCCCGGCCCGTTTCAACTCGGATGCGTCATGTTATAAGCGGGACCCAAGGCCATCCAAAGTGGAGTTGAGGGAGACCTTGGGCCCACTTCCCCCAAACTTCAGATTGCTCAGCGTTTGCGAACTTTGTCTGCGATCATCACGGGGTTCGGTGTACTAAGGAAAAGCAACCCACGAAGCGAGACCGTCGAGCCGTCGGCAAGACCGCTGACTCCGCTGATGTTTTCAAAATCCGTCTGTGAGGAGGTTTGAACTTGGATCTGGCTGATACCCGCCGCAGTGAACAAGCCAGGGAGGCCTCCGACGTTGAAATTGCTCCCGGATGGCGCACCAGAGACTGTTGCCGTGAAACGCGTATCGCGCAGCCGGACCCGATCGGTGGTGACCTTAATGGCCGCGGGCGTTGGTCCACCCGTCATAGCGACCTTTCGGACCTGCACGGTTTGACCTGGCAACAATTGCGATGTATCGGTTGCTGATTCGAATGCTTGCTGGAGAGAAGATGGAATCGTGAGGCCGTTCATGTCCACCCTGAACGAGGTGCCCCCGCCCGAGGTAGTGAGCATCACAGTGACAGGATCGCCGACGGAAATGTTCGCGACGGCTCGAAGTTCGTCGTTGACAGCCATTTCGAACTGGGAGGGGCTGTCAATTTTGAAGACGATGCCTTCGAGTTCATCATCGGGCGCTTGTTGCGCGTCGTCCTGCAGTTCGATCTTCTTGGCCAGAAACGCTCCACTAGCACCCAGCATGAGATCCACCTCGACGGACTGACCACTCTGAACGCAAGTTGCGTTCGCGGCGGCGCAGGCATCGAATCCATCGAACTGTGTATTTGAATCGATGGTTACCGTAATGTTCCCCATGTCGGTAGTTTGCAATGTGAATTGACTGGAGGAGGGATTTGCCACAATACCGTCCAGATCATCGAGATCCTCCAGCTCCCCTTCGCCATCCTTGATTTGTTGAGTCGCCGTTACCGCAGTGGCAGTGCTGAAGTCCACGGCAAGCGACGGCGTGATGAGATTGGCGAGATTGAAATCAACCAACACGCCCGTTTGCGTCCCACTCATCGTATTGAATTGACCGTTCACTGTGGCTGTAAGTGCTCCTGACGGCTTGATCTCGCATACGCTCCCAGAAGCACATCCGGCTAGCGTGGTACTGCTATCGTTTCGAAAGGTCAGCTCTGGGTTGGAAAAAGTGAGATTGAGGCTTGTGTAGTCTCCAGAGGGAATGTTTGCTGTGCTAAGAAACGCATTCTCGGTCTCCAGCTTCTTGACCTCAATTCGAACGGGGCCCTTTCCAGCAAGGAGGTCTGCACTGCCGGGATTCAGAGTTGCACCTGTCACCGTCACTTCAAACGTGAGGACCGTAACGCCAGCGGGAGGAGCATCTGTAATCGAAACATTAACCAGTGCGGCTTGCGGACCGGCGCCGGGGCCCATCACTGGCGCGCTCATGGAACCACCACAACCCACCAGCAAAATTGCGCTTAACCAAGCCAAGAAAAATGACGTTATTCTTCGCATCGCGGTCCTCCGTGTCTCTGGGTGCCTGGCCTATAAGAACCGGAGACGCCCGTGAGTCCATACGCTGCAAAAAAGCGTTAGTCTCACGGCCGCCCCGACCATGGAGGATGGGGCAGAAGGAAAGAGAAGTTGTCCCAGGAATGTCACAGTCAAGCAAACAAATTGTTATCCTTTTCGGGAGCGATCTGTCGGAGCGAACAGCCGAAAATTGTCCCAGAAGAGCAAGACTTTTAGGCGCTGTTCCAACCAACGGCCAATTGAAGTGAGAAGGATCCACAAGCTAACGTTGCAACCATCCGTGAAATCGTCTATGTGCGCACCAAATCGCAACCAATCTTTCACTATCCATGTCCGGCCTGAGTTGATTTGAGCCAGTCTGTGGTACCCGAGCCGGGGAAGTCTGATTTCGGTCACGGAATTGTCAACAGTTTGAAAAATCTGTGGGAAACTCCTGATTCAGCGCTCATCGGGGACTAGTATAGAGACGTACTAATTCCCCTGGCTGGTTCACGCTGGGAAGCTCTTCGGTTTGTGAACTTCGCGAGGCTGGGCATCTTCCTGATACGAGGTAGGAAGTGCGGTTGGCTTCCCAACTGGCAACCGCTCGGAACCTCTTTCTGAGAACTTTTCTAGAATCTCAAATGGTCCGCGGAGGCTAGGCGTTATCATGGTGGCGAAGGTAGATCCTCAAGATCCTAGTACCATCTACTGCGGAGTTTCGACAAGCCGAGACAACTAGCATGGCAACAGTTCTGATCGTGGAAGACAGCCGCCCGATGCAGCGCACGCTTCAGCGATTATTCGAAGCAGACTCATTGCAGGTTCAAATTGCGACGGATGGGCCGAGCGGTCTCGAAATGTTTCGCAATGAGCTTCCTTGTGTGGTGGTTCTCGATCTAAAGCTCCCAGGTATATCGGGCAAGGAGCTTTGCCGCGAATTCAAGGCTCAAGCACCGTCCGTCCCGATCGTTATTTTGAGTGCAAATTCAGAAGTGGATGACAAAGTCTTGCTACTGGAACTTGGGGCGGACGACTATGTGACCAAACCGTTCAGTCCAAAAGAGCTGCTAGCGCGGGTACGCCGTGCGATGCGGCGCAGTAGAACGAAATCCCAGATGGTTTCGGAAGTTGCCGCCAAGCGGATCAGCCATGAGGTGCTTATTCTAGGGGACGCGCGCATCGACTTTACGAGTATGGAAGCGATCCGTTCCGGCCAGTCCGTCACACTCACAACTCAGGAGTTCAAGCTGCTGAAATATTTGGCCTCTTCAGCCGGCAGAGTTGTTTCTCGCGAAGAACTGCTCAACGAAGTATGGGGATACGAGAACTATCCATCGACTCGGACGGTGGACAATCACATTCTCCGCTTGCGTCAGAAGCTGGAACCGGTTCCTGCTGAGCCGCGGTTCCTGCTGACGATGCACGGCGCGGGTTATAAGCTTGTCCTGGAAGCTTAGTGCGGGGACGTGGTAAGCAGGTTCTCTAGCAGAAACACAATGACTACCTATCGACTGCGGTCTCAGCTCTTTATCGCGGCTCTGTTGATCATTTTTGGACTGGCAGGATCGATTCTGGTCTTCATCCGGCACACGGTAAATGTCGAAGTGGAAAGAAATATACGGGAAGGGACGAATAAATCAGTCCTTGCGTTCGAAACGGTACAGCGGCAGCGCGAATTACAATTATCGCGAATTGCTGCGATGCTTGCTGAATTGCCCACACTCAAGGCACTGATGACAACTGAACACGCGCCCACGATCCAGGATGGTTCAGAGACCTTCTGGAAACTGGCGGGGAGCGACCTCTTTGCGCTATTCAAGCCCGACCGGGAGCTCGTAGGGCTACACACGACGAAACCCGGATGGTCCGCGGCGGCGGCTGAACGCGACCTGAAACGCTCGATTGATCTTGGAGAGGACGCCGCCTGGTGGTACGACGACGGCCGGCTCTACTGGGTCTTCCTGCATTCCATCACATCTGGAGCCGGACAAACGACGCAACAGTTGGGCCTGCTCGCGGTTGGCTACCAAGTGGATTCTGGCGTGGCACAACAACTCGCCGCGGTCGCTGGAAATCAGATTGCCCTCAGCATCAGCGACACGGTGATCGCCTCCACGCTCCCAAGGCGAGACGCAGCAGACCTGGAGCGACGAATCCGGTCCGGAGAAATTACGGCCAACGTGCCTCCGGGTAAGCTGGCTCTCGAAACGGATCAGTATGCCTATTCTTCCGTATTGCTGCATGGATCGGCCACCTCCCCGGTCCATTGTTACGTGATGATGCCGCTTGCGCCCCTCAACTCGTTGATTGCGCGTTTGAACCATACGATTTATTTTGTATGCGCATTGGCTGTACTTTTTGAAGTGCTGCTGTTTGCCTTCGTTGCTCGCACAGTGACCCGTCCTCTGGACAATCTGGTGGCAGGTGTTAAGGCTCTTGCCGCGGGAGATTTTACTTACTCCATCAAACCCCGTGGCAGCACTGAGCTTGTCGAGCTGAGCACATCGTTCACCCAAATGCGAGGCCAGCTCTTGGCCCTGCAACGGCAGAGGATCGATACAGAGCGAATTGCGGCACTGGCCCGAGCTGCAAGTTCTATTTCCCATGACTTGCGACATTACCTCGCCGCAATTGTCGCCAATGCAGAGTTTCTCTACGAGGCGGACGAATTAAAACTGAGAAAGGACGAAATCTACGAAGAGATCAAAACTGCCTCGACCCAGATGACCGACCTGATCGACTCACTGCGAGAGCTCTCCTCTCAGCGCAGTGTGATTCACCCCACTCGAACCAGAGTCGATGATGTGATTCGGCGGGCGATTGAAGCAATCCACGCTAGACCTGAAACCCGAGATTCGAAAATTGTCCTCATTGCACCTGAAGACCTCGAGGGGATGTTTGAATCCAAAAAGCTTGAGCGAGTCTTTTTTAACCTTATTCTAAACGCGTGCGAGGCCGCACAGGGGCTCGATGGCACTATCACGATTACCACCAAGAGTAGGGGCAAAGATCTCGAAACACGGATCACGGACGGCGGCCCCGGCATTCCTGAGTCCATTCGGGATACGCTGTTCGACCCGTTCGTGAGCCATGGAAAACCTAATGGCACAGGTCTGGGCCTTGCAATTGTGAGCAAAATCGTACAGGACCACTCTGGTTTTGTGTCCATCGAGCAGACGTCGGAACACGGAACGACCATGCTCGTACGGCTGCCCCTCTTACGACAACCCGCAACCGAAAGTGTGAAATCGGCGCTGACCTAGCGCGACTCTAGCGGTGATGGAGGACAGATTCTCATAGGTTCCGGGTGAGATTTCCAACTCTAAGTTTACCTATGGATTTGAATAGGGTCGAGAAGGTGGAGCTATGTAGTCCTGTCCGTATTTGTTCTTGTGAGCTGGTGAGAAACTGGGATTCTCCGGGACGCTAATCATGCCAAAATCCTTCGTGGCCGAGGACACGGTGACGGTTCTCGTGAGCGTCTTTAAGTCCTCTGGCAGGCTTCGTTCGTACCAGACGTGCAATTCGTACTCGCCATCCTGGAGGTTGCGTATGGTGATGTTTCCAGCGCGGTCCGACACCCCGTAGTAAGGCGTATCCACCGCAATGACGACCGCACTCATCTCTGGGTGGATATTGCAAAACAAAAAGCTCACCCCGAGGCGATCGAATCGAACGGAGTTAGTTGCTCCCGCTTCATAAAGCCCGAGATCAAATCGTTTGCCATCAAACAGCGAAAAAACATTGTGAAAAAATGGATCGCGATTGGGGAAATCGACGACAGTACCGATTGGTACGACAAGGACATGAGGCTGAAAGCTTTTGTTTTTCTGAATCAATTGCTGCCGCTTGGGAGGTTGTTTATCAGATGGAGAATTTTCCGGGATGCGATCCAATGGCTTGAGCCACAGTACTACTTCCGACAAGTTTGCCGGGGGCCTGACTCCCTTCGTCTGCTTGGGGTCGGTTTTTTTCTTGATCTCGACGTGCGCTGTCACGGTGCTCACTTGCGCATGAGCGGGGCAGCAGTACAAGACAAAAGCACAGCAGAACATTCCTGCCGTGGCGATGCGCCGAACCTTTGAAGAGTCTCGCACTAAAATATGTACCCTACGCTGAAATTGACCACGTTTGCCGAGTTGGGATTGCTGTCCAATATAAAAGTATTCAGCCTCCTGTACTCCAAAGAAAACATAAAGTCAGACCGCGGCTGATAAATAAAATTCACAAGAGCGCTTTGATTTCTTGAGAATAACACGCCGTAATAGCTGCCATTGCCGCCAAAATTTCTCAAATCGGAAGCGAAAGGATTGTCTTGTCCGAACGCTCCGTTGAACTGCAATTTCGGCGTGGCTTTATACTTCAGTTGCGCCCACCCTCCGGTGGAGTCTAGGCCATGCAGTTGTGTGTTTGGAGCAGATAGCGTCCCATTCCACAGAACACTCTGTCCAAGCCCTCCGCCGATCCCCCCCACTGCCCGCCCGCGGTAAAATTGACTGGTGAATTCAAACTTCCTGCCGAGTGGAAGCTTCAAGTCCATCGTGCCCGCCCAGCCGTCCACGCTCCGGCCGAATCCCCAACGCTGCCGGCTGTAATATCCTCCGGCGCCGATCGTGAGGTCTTGTCCACGAACCTTTTGAGTCCACGAAAGTCTCGTCGCATACGCCGGTTGGCCAGAATACTCTCCCCAGCTGGGATATCGTTCGTATAGAGAAGGGGGCGGATCCCCCGTCAGATTATCCAGAACTCCACCCTGCAACGAAAAACTAGAGGAATCCGATAAGGTAAACCTGTGCTCTACCCGGAGCTGCGGGGTCCAACTCCAAAGATTGCCCGAATAAGCCAACGCAGGGACGGCAAGCGTTGCGATCGAAGTCGGACTCAATGGTGCAAAGAACAATGAATCCTGCCCTCCTACTATCGACGTATCCGTCCAATCAAATCGAACTGTGCCAGTCCGTAGTCGCATAATTCCAAACGTCGCGCCGTTCTGCGCTTCGGGGAATCCACCCGCAAAATCAAATTGAATATCTGCACTTGTACGTGCGCCGGCAATCGTCGGACCAAAGGCCTGAATACCGATTTGCGACTGACGTACAGAAGCTCCGAAAGATCCGCCTGAAGACAGGAGGCCAGGCGAAACGGCCAACTGCGGGAAATCTACGTTTAATACGGATCCACGCTCCCCGAACGTATTAACCAGCAAGATGCCTGATAGCCGGGCTCGATACTTTGATGCACTCTCGACCTTGGTCTGACTTTGCTCCGCAATCTTGGCGTCCGTGAGTTGCTGGTCTTCCTCAAGTTTCGAGATGCGCTCTTCTGTTGATTTTAGGTCTGTCGAGGTTTCAGATGCCACATGCCCCGAAGCAACGGCATTCGCGGAGTCTGCCGTGGCGAGAAGTTGGGATTTGGTTTGCTCGAGTTCCTTCTTCAACGCCGCGGATTCAGCCCGCGCTGATTCCTGCTGAATCTTTAGGTCCTTTACCTGCGCCCGCAGATCTCGCACTTCGGCTTGTAGCGTTTGAAGCAAAGATACAATCGTCGCGACATCGGCCTTCTTCGCAGACTGCGAAGCGCCGGTCGTGCCGGCATTCCCGGTCTCCTGTCCAAAGGCAATTTGCGGCTGTAACAAGAGCAAGCCAAAGAACGCGCTCACGCCAAGTGGGCGTTTCGCTTGGAACATGCTTCGCATGACGACCTCCTCTACAAGCAGCAGGAATTCAACCAGGGCGAATCCTTCTCGGAGCACAACAGAAAATCTGGGATTGGACGGATGCACCTGACCAGACCAAAGCTTTGTACTAGTCTCACGGAGAGAGTCTACATCGGTAGACGCACCCCCGAACCGAGAAGGGGGTAATCTCCTGTCCCTGTCTGCGCTCTGTGGCGTCGCTCATCGGGGCCCTCCAGAAGAATGTACTAGTACTAAGACTTTTCCTCGCTTTTTCCTTTCTTTTTACATCTACCCGACAATTCTTTGACAACCTGATTACGCGAATTGCCTAACCTCCATTTTCGGGGTATCTGGCAATAGGCAATCAAATCAAAAGGGGCCGGGCTACATCACTGATCCGGGAGGCATTCAAACATGCCACGACATAACGACAGTCTGATGCGACGCTTCATTTCGTGTGGAATGATCTTGTCTGCGGGCCTACTCGGTCTTGTGGGCTGCGGTAATTATAGTCCGCCTTCTCAGCCGCCGCCAACGCCAAGTTCCGTAACCATTTCTCCGACAAGCGCCAGCGTGCCGGCTGGCACCGGAACGCAGAATTTCACTGCTACAGTCATGAATGACTACTTGAACAGAGGAGTCACCTGGACTCTCTCCGGCGCAGGTTGCAGCGGAGCCACCTGCGGTTCGCTCTCCAACATGACCTCGAGTTCGGTCACCTACAAGTCACCCGGTGCCGTTCCGAATCCGGCGACGGTCACACTCACTGCCGCTTCAGTCAACGACACGTCGAAAAGTTCCGCTGCTACGATCACCGTTACCGCGGCTGCGGCCGCTGGAGCCACGGCGGTATCGGTCACGATGACGGACACGCCGCCGGCGGGCGTGACGCTGTTATCGTTCGAAATAAGCGTAACTGGTGCTACGCTAAATCCAGGCAGCGTGGACCTGCTCGGGGGGAAAGGGCCAATTCAGATTGAGGTAAAGCAACTCGAAACAGAATCGGCGTTTCTCGGCACAGCCACTGTAACTCCGGGGACGTTCACGAGCCTCGCCCTCACGTTTGCCAATCCTGAACTCACTTTCAAGAATGACACCGGAGCCGCGCTGGCCGGGTGTGCCGTTGGAGCCGTATGCGAAATTAAGCCAACGGGAATGCTCACTTCCACGGTCAATTTCCCAGGGCCGGGCATCGTCATCATGGCGGATTCGCCGGTCGGCATTCAGGTGGACGTCAACCCCGGCACAATTCTCGGCCCTACTCTGGGCGTGGATTTTAGTCTCGCCGGCGCGGTCAGCGCCCAGCAAGTCACGATGAAGCCAGCGGGTGAGCTGGACGATTTGGATGACTTGAGGGGAGCGGTTCAAAACCCCGATACCACCAACAAGAACTTCACGCTGCATACATCGGATGGCGACTTTCCCATCACAACCGACAACAATACGGAGTTCGAGTTTGAAGCGTGTGCTGCGAACAACTTCACCTGCTTGTTGAACAATCAGGTTGTCGAGGTGGACGCAATGCTCATGGCCGGTGGAATGTTCCTGGCCAAGAAGATTGAATTCGAAGACGATGCCGAGGATGACGAACTCGAAGGCATCGTTTTCAAGATCGATGACGCAACGCACTTCGAGATGGTTGTGCTCGGCGAACTTAGAAGCGTCAACAACGTGAACATCGGCAACCCCATCGTAGTTACGTTGAGCAATCCGCAATTCCAGGTGAAGGCTGACGGCCTATCGGTACCGAGTGCGCTGCAAGGCGTTTTCGAAGCAGCGACGGATACTTCGCAGCTATTGCCGGGTCAAACGATCGAGATCCGGCTGACGGCTCCGGCAAATCCAGGTCCGCCCGTCGCGGTGACGACTAACCGGGTGCGGCTACGGATGACTCAGTTCACGGCAAACGTGAAGGCCGGCTCGATCGTGTCACCCAACTTTAGCGTCGATACTCTGCCCGTGCTGTTCACCAACACCGGCATCAGCAGCATCCACGTTCAAACGTCGAGCAAGACGGACTTCGAGGGGGTTTCGAGCGTCAGCGCCCTGGTTGACGGCAACACCGTGTCCTTGCGAGGGCTTCTTTTCAATAACGCCGCGCTTCCACCAGAGCTTATCGCGAAGAAGGTGCGTAAGCGCTGAGAAGAGTGTGAATCAGGGAAGGACATGGGCTGGCTGCGGAGGTTCTTCTCGGGATGATCACATGCGACGGCGCAGAGCGTTGGCGAGTGACTACGGGCGGATCCGCAGCCAGCGAGGAACCGGTCGCCCCCTCATCGCCTTCGCCTGAAACTTCTTGGAACCAGTTGCTACGCGCAGAAAACCAAGTGAGTTTGCCGGGACTTCGCGAATCTTCTCTTGGAGGAAGCTGCAGCGTGAAAGGGACGTCCGTCGCTACGGAGCAAACAAACGTCAAAGGAGAATGGTCATGAAAGAAGATAGAAGTGAGCCCAATCACAGAGCGAATCGGCGCTCATTCTTGAAGAAAGGAGTCCTGGCAACCGGGGCAGCGACCGTCGTCGGTGCCGGTCTGCTTGAGAATCGGCTTTCGGCCGTCAGCAAAGGATCGGAAGAGAAATCAGGCCGTCTCGCGCGAGGTGACGCCGCGATTCTCAGGTTCCTTGCGGCCGCGGAGATCCTCGAGACTGATCTGTGGCAGCAATATAACGAACTCGGAGGAATCCAAGACAGCGAAGTCCCAGGAGGGAGTGGGAGTCCACTTTACACCGCCGCTCTTAAGGTCCTTGACGGAGACATGGACCAATACATCCACGACAATACGGAGGATGAGCTGACTCACGAAATTTTCATCAACGCGTATCTCGCATCAAAAGGGGCAGATACGGTTGATCTGGACCGGTTTCGCACATTGCCAAGCAGCAAGGCCACAGGAGCACAAAATATCGGGCGGCTGACAAACCTCATGCAGCTCACAGTGGACACGAGTTGGTGGACTCGCTACCGCAGCCGCACGAAGAACCCGGATTTCGGTGACACGTTCCCACAAGCAATCCCGAGTTTGGCTGTGGGAAAGCATCCCGCGATCCCCAGAAACGATGGCGACCTAGGTCCCAACGACCACATTCAAGCAATTGCCAACACGGCCGGGTTCCACTTTGGCTCTATCGAGCAGGGCGGGACCAGCCTCTACCCATCGTTGGCTCAAAGGGTAACCAATGTCGAGGTCTTGCGGATCGTGCTCAGCATCGGCCCGACGGAGGCTATGCACTTTCAGACCTGGGAGGACAAGGCTGGCAATGCGCCTGCTTTGACCGACCCCACAGATCCTAGCTTGGTGTTTCCAAACCTCAATGCCGCGCCTTTCGGCGGGGAAGATTTCCAAACCAACCTGATCATGCCTGAGCCCACCATACTCCTAAGCCGGAGCTTGCCTGCATGCTCAATCGTTCGCCCAACCAACACCAAGGGGGCTGCCATGGGAGCTCTCAAAGGAGTTCTTTGCCTTTCTGACCGATCTGGCCGAGGACGCGGATGATGCCCGGCGCGAATGTGACCGAGGGGACGAATAACGACCTCGGACGCAACATGCTTATCTGAAACAAATGAGACAGGCCAGGCCAATCGTTCCGTTCGTGATTCAACCTGGGTTGTCAGGACAACACGGATTCCAGGACGGCCATCTAGTCGCCCGGGCCGCTGGGCCAAGGCAAAGAGAAGATAGTGCGCTGGAATCCCTCCGAGAACGGTATTGCCTGGGCCTGGCGGGAGCTTAAACGGAAATTCTGGCAGAGAGGTGAACGATGAGGCGAACCGCATTCCTGGCGGCAGCGAGCCTGGTGTTGGTGCTGGGCGTGAGCGCGCAACAACATAATGTTGACACGCAGAAGTCCACATTAACGATCCATGTGGGCAAGACGGGCGTGTTCTCAGGGCTGGGACACGAGCATGAAGTGCGCGCGCCGATTCACAGCGGTACGGCGGACACGGGCGCGCATCCCGCGGTGGAAATCCACGTGGATGCGCGGGCGCTGCGCGTGATCGGCAAGGACGAGCCAGAGAAGGATCGGGCCGAAGTGCAGAAGACGATGCTGGGGCCGGAAGTGCTCGATAGCGAGCATCATCAGGAGATCGTGTTCAAGTCCACAGGAGCGGAGGCCGGCGGGGAGGGGCAGTGGACGCTACGCGGGAATCTTACGCTAAGGGGGCAGACGCGGCCGGTGACGGTGAAAGTGACGCTGAAGGACGGCCGCTACACCGGCGAGGCTACCGTGAAGCTGACCGACTTTGGAATCAAGCCTCCCGGAAAAGCGGGCGTCAGAGCCAAAGACGAAGTTAAAATTGAGTTCAACGTGCGGTTGGCGTCGTAAAACGCGACGCGCGCGGCCTCTGTTCACGAACATTAGGGTAGACGAGCGGTTTCTTGGCCGATTGCCGCTCGCTGAGCACAACTTGATGTCGTTCCAAACCAACGGCCCGCCAGGTACTTTCCGGGAAATTGGCAATGCGTTGGCAAATCGGTCTTTGCGGAATCATTCTATTTCGCGTGTAGTGGCAAAACCTGCATAAACACTGGCGATAAGAATGGCGGGGACGACGAGACTCGAACTCGCGACCTCTGCCGTGACAGTCCAGCTGTCTTGGTTTTACAACAACTTACAAGACCGCGGGGACGGCCAAAAATACGCGGAAGTCATACAAGACATCGCACTCTCTGGGTTGGGTTGTGGGTTGAAACACTCCTCCCGTCGTGGATTCGAATGTTCCGAGACGACGAGGGTTACTCGCAGGGAGGGCATCAGTGTTGCGGCTGGTCGCTTCTCAACTCTGCAAGCCGCGCGAAAACGCCGTGGACTACGCGATCGCAGCGGACGCCCATAAATGGGAATGCACTTTTTGCGTTTGTCCCCACACGCGCAAAAAGCCAGCCACGTGCCATCGCGCGACCTCGATGCAAGCGAACCTTCACGTTGTGCTCGGTGAGGTCGAGTGCGGCGGCCGTCTCTGAGGTGCTCAGTTCTTCAACGTCTCGCAGCATGACCACAGTCCGGTACTGTTCCGGAAGATCAAGCAGTGCCTCTTCCAGAAGCTGGCCGAGTTCGGCTCTGGACGCACTTTGCTCTGGATTGGGCGAGGTCTCGACCAAACTCATAGAATATTCTTCCTCCTGCTCGGTGTCGTCCAGTTGCGGATTTTGTTTGCGCAGGCGGAGGCGGCCCAGGGCCTCGTGGACCGCGATGCTCGTCAACCAGGCCGAGAATGGTGCGCGTCCGGCAAACTGGTGAAGGTGCTGATAGGCCCGGACATAAGTATCCTGCATCACGTCTTCCGCTTCGGCATCGTCGCGCAAGATCGCGCGGGCAACACGATAGAGCCGCTGGTTGTACCGGCGCATGATTAGCTCGTACAAAGAGGTATCGCCGGCTTGCACCCGATCCACGATTTCCTGGTCGGTCCAGGCTTCGGACGCAGCTTTATCCAGAGTTCCAATGGTTTCCATGGCTCTGTAAGTATAGAGTCCCAACAACAAGAAAGGATACACACCCACATTGAATAAAGCTCATGACCAGTAAAGTGTTGCTCTCAAACCACCTCCGCTTGGGAATTGCAAAAAAGCCCAAAAGGGAGGTCCTGCGTAGGATTTCCAGAAAAACAGCAGCCTGCAGCGGAGAGGGGCGATAGTTCGCAGCCTCTCAATGGCAGCATTTTCTGGAAACGTCTCAATTCCTGTATCCAATCCTCGACTCGCCGCTCTCTTAGGTAGGGAGCAAGAAATGACAGATTTTGATAACCGTCTCAATGTTGGCTGGTGGGCGCTGAGAATCGGTTTGGGAGTTGGACCCATCATCACCGGCATCGACAAGTACTTCAACAAGCTGGCCGACTGGGGAATGTATCTGAGCCCTCTGGCGACAAAGGTTATTCCGGTCAGCGCAACAACCTTTATGCATGTTATTGGCGTTGTGGAAATTATCGCCGGGCTGATCGTTCTCAGCCGCTGGACAAAACTTGGGAGTTACATCGTCATGTTTTGGCTGCTTGGCATTGCGATAAATCTGCTGACAACTGGCATGTTCTATGACCTGGCCATGCGCGACGTGGAGATTGCCATCGGGGCGTTCGCGCTATCGCAACTGACAGCGGTGCGCGAACAGCATGCAACTGCAAAACAAAGCGCAAAAGGGGCGCTAAGCTCGCAGGTTTCTTTAAACCAGTAATACCAGCTACAACAAAACTCAATCGGAGGATGCTATGCGGAAACTTGCTTCGTTTTTTGTACTATTTGGACTCTGTGCGATGCCCGCTTTTGCGGCTGTCGAGACCTACAAGGATGTGTCCGTCGTGGACGTTAACTGCTCCAAGAAGGTGGCGGCCAACCTGGACTCCCACACACGTGCTTGCGCGCTAAAGTGTGAAGCGAGTGGCTTCGGGATCGTGACGAAGGACAAGCAATTCCTGAAATTCGATGCAGAGGGAAACACAAAGATCGTTGAAGCTCTCAAAGCCTCTGACAAGAAAGACCACCTTCGCGTGGACGTCAGCGGCGACGTGCAGGGCCACACGTTGAAAGTCACGTCGATCAAACTGTTGTAGTCCCCGATGCCAGGCCTCCTGCGCACCGGGGGTTTCACCCACCCGGTGCGCAGGATTACGGCAGCTGAGGTTGAACAAGCCCGCTCTTCAACTGTGTACGTTTCTGGACACACTTGCCGCCGCAGCTAACCATAAAATCTTTGGAAGATATTCGTGCCTTGTCATTCCGTCCTCTCCTGCCATGCGGGAGTCGGCGCGCTAGGTAATTCAATCTGAGGTGGATTCCATGAAAAGCGTTCTGAAGATCGCGATCGGTCTGGTTCTTTTCACAGGATTGGCTGTCGGTTTTTACGGCTTGATTGGAGCGCGAGGAGCTTCCGCCCAAACGCAGAAAGAGAGCACATCGCCCTTAGGAATCGACGGGGTGGATCGGAATGACGCGGAACGGATGATGAAGGAAGGGCAGGAAGCTTTTCGCTTCGATACTTTCGGCGATGAGTCCTTCTGGGGTGACACGCTGAAACTTCATCAGGCAATCGAGGGAGCGAAGTTGGGCGGCGTAGGGCCTGGGGTGAGCCCGGCAACAACTCTCGCGGTGGGCCTGAAAGTCGATGTGGACGCACTTCCTTCCAGCCTTAAGGCAGCCCTGAAGCAAGGAAAGGTCGATCTCAATAGTCCCGCAACAACTCTTGCGCTTCTCAAACTGAATTCGGTTGTGGGACTGACTGGGTTCTTCAACGAGCAAGGAACTCTGCGGAGCGTTGGAATTCAGTGCGCCCTTTGTCATTCGACGGTGGACAATTCCTTTGCTCAGGGTATTGGTCATCGGCTCGATGGATGGGCGAATCGCGATTTGAATATCGGCGCCATCGTGGCGTTGGCCCCCAATCTGAAACCGCACGCAGATCTTTTGGGAGTGGACCAGGCTACCGTGCGGGCCGTGCTGAACAGTTGGGGTCCCGGCCATTTTGACGCCGAGTTATTCCTGGACGGCAAAGCTTTTCGCCCGGATGGCAAGACGGCCGCCGTGTTGATTCCGCCTGCATTCGGACTCGCCGGTGTGAACTTGCATACCTGGACTGGATGGGGTTCAGTGACGTACTGGAATGCTTTCGTGGCGAATCTGGAGATGCACGGTAAGGGGACGTTCTTCGATCCGCGGCTCAACGATGCCACCCAATTTGCAGTAGCAGCCGCTGCGGGTTTCGGCAATGTTCGAAATACCCCCGACTTAATCACGCCTAAACTCGCCGATCTGCAATTCTATCAACTGGGCATCACTGCTCCGAAGCCGCCGAAGGGCAGCTTCGAGGAAAACGCGGCGGCTCGCGGCAAGAAGCTTTTCGAAGGCCAAGCCAAATGTGCAACATGCCATGTTTCGCCCCTGTTTACCGAACCGGGGTGGAATATGCACACTCCAGAAGAGATCGGAGTCGACGATTTTCAAGCCAATCGCGCGCCAGATAAACGCTACCGCACGGCTCCTCTAAAAGGACTCTGGACGCACACGAAGGGCGGCTTCTACCACGACGGCCGTTTCGCCACGCTTGGCGATGTCGTCCAGCACTACAACAACTTTTTCGGACTCGGTCTCGGTGATTCGCAGGTTCACGACCTGGTCGAATATCTGAAGTCATTGTAACTGGTCACAAAAGTGATCCGCCAGCTTGCTGATTGGTCCGCCAGTTTGTGCAGCGAAAGTGTGCTACGAAAGAAACTGAAACGGGGAATTGGAGATGATAGCTGCCAGCGCGGGATGAAATATTATTCAGCCGAATTTGTTAGCGTTACAGAGCATTCGCTTTTTACCCGACTGTGCACGAATCAAACGTTCTCAATCCATTCGAGTTAGATTTGAGCGAAAAGCAGATTCCCCTATTAGTTGGAAACGTTAGGAGTTAGAAGTGATGGTTGGAGTTGTTGGAGTCGAGTTGCGTGCGCCCAAGAGAAGCGGGCTACCCAAGTTCCGCAGTCCCCTGCACGGAAACAATCACGGACTCGCGGACCAACGATATAGGATCTGAATAAGAGTCCTGAACCCGTTCGCGGTTCAAGAACAAAGGGTGCCAACCCGCCTTCCGCGTGGGACCAACTGTAGGACCATTAAGCGTTTCTGATCGCTCTAAACGCTACTTAGTGCTCCTGAAAATGCCTCGTAAGTTGTTGACACTCCGTTCCCTGCAGACTTGCCAAGGTTCAGGTGTCGGTTCGATTCCGATAGGCCGCTCCAGATTCCAAAGGATTTACGCCAAGGGCCCGGTTCTTCCTATTTTCCAATACACCGTTAAATGATGGCTCTTGCACCCGATCCGGTGGTATTGCTCTTCACACTAAGGACGGCGAGAATTGCCTAAGTCCCGATAGTCCATCATCTTAGGTTTTCTAGCGAACATCGTTATGAATTGCTACTGAACCTCGCTAGGGTTCAGATGTTGGTTCGTGTCCGATAGGCCAGTTCTAGATTCTAAAGAGATTACGTGGCCGACTCGTGATCCGTTTTTTCCAAGTCAATGCGCGAGAGGGTGCTCAGGCCCGATGATTTCTTCACCGCGGCGTATCCCCAAGCACATCGCAGGGGACAGATCATTTGTTTTCGAAGCAGATACTCACGCTTTGAGGAAGCGTCTGCCTCCCAAGCAGGCGGTCCGCGTTGGTGGCAATTCGAAGCGGGGAAATCGCCTCGAATCCCATTTCCCTATAGTTTCAGAGTTGCCCGACCACTCATCCACAACCTTATCTTTCGCATCCCACAACCCTATTTCCGGACCGTTTCAGAGCAGTCGACACCTCGACACTGCTGCGGCCCGGGGGACGTGGAAAGGCGGCGCCGGCAGGGGCCGCACAGCCGAAATCTTTGCTTTTTGACGAAACGAAAGGCGAGCGGAGCCGTCTTTACCTATAGCTGTCTATGGGAGAGGCCTTGTCCAAGCCAAAGAGTGACGTTCTGCAAGGGACGTTGGCGCTGCTGGTCCTGAAGACGCTCGCGCGCGGGGAGATGCACGGCTACGGGATTACCCTGCATATCCAGCAGGTTTCGAGTGACGTTTTGCGGGTCGAGGAAGGTTCTCTCTACCCGGCTCTGCACCGCATGGAACAGGATGGATGGATCAGCGCAGAGTGGGGGATGTCGGAGAACAATCGGCGCGCGCGCTACTATCGCCTGACCGCGGCCGGCCGGAAGCAGCTTGCAGAAGAAGAAAAGAACTGGAGCCGCTTGACGCAAGCCGTCGCCACAGTGCTGCAATTCGCCCAATGAGATTCGTCAAGCAAAGGAGCCGATAAACCATGTCCCTGCTTACCCGCCTCAAGGGCTTGTTCCAGATCAATCGCGTCGAGCGCGATCTCGACGAAGAGCTCCGCTCTCACATTGATATGCGCACCCAGGACAACGTCGCTGCCGGAATGTCGTCCCAGGAAGCTCGCTACGACGCCCAACGCCGGTTTGGCAACTCTACTCTCATGAAAGAAGACGCTCGCGCTATGGACATCGTCGGATGGCTCGAAACTACTGGCCAAGATCTTCGCTACGCCGCACGCATGCTGCGCAAGTCTCCGGGCTTCACCTCCATCGCGGTCTTGACCATTGCCCTGGGCATCGGAGCCACCACCGCGATTTTCAGTGTCGTGGATGCCACCCTGTTGCACCCCCTGCCGTATCCACAACCGGAGCAGCTCGTCAGTGTTGTGGATGATCTTCCCGGCGTCGGCGCGAAGGACGTGGGAATGTCCGTGCCCGAGTGGCACGATCTTCAGCGTTCCGGCATTTTTGAGTACGTTTCGCCACAGGGATTCGGGTCCGTGAATCTTACGGGCACCTCTCAGCCTACGCGAGCCCGCTTTTCCGCCGTCGCGCCAAACTATTTTGCGTTGCTGGGCGGCGTCACACCACAGTTGGGCGACACGTTCAATCCTGAGGATCAGACGCCCGGATTTACTCTGGAAGTTCTCATCAGCGACGGGCTTTGGAAACGGGCTTTCGCCGCCGATCCGGGGATTCTGGGCAAAAGTTTGCGGCTCGACAACGACTTGTATCACGTGGTCGGCGTCATGCCGCCTGGTTTCCACGATCCGGGCCGAACAACGGAAGAAAGAAACACGGAAGTTTGGGCCGCGGCGGGTTTTGCCGCCGCGCCTGCCCCGCCTCCCTTGCGCAAATCGCATTTTCTCAGGGGGGCAATTGCGCGGCTCAAACCTGGACTGACGATTGCGGCGGCACAAAGCCGCTTAGACGCGTTAGTCGCAGCCTTGCAGAAACAATTCCCGGATGATTATTCGCCGCAGAGCGCATGGACGGTGCGATTAGTGCCGCTCAAGGAGAACGTGGTTGGCAATGTTCGCCAGTCGTTGATTCTGATGCTCGGCGCTGTGGCATTGGTCCTGCTGATCGGCTGCGTGAACGTCGCGAATCTCCTGCTCGCTCGCACCAGCGCACGAGGGCGCGAAATGGCCGTTCGGCAAGCGCTCGGCGCCGCTCGGGCGCGGCTCATGTCCCAGCTGCTAACCGAAGGCTTGCTGCTTTCGCTGGTCGGCGGAATGTTTGGTTTAGCGATTCTCTTCTGCACCAAGGCCTTTCTGTTGCAAATCCTGCCCGACAGCCTGCCACGGCTCAACGAAGTATCGGTTAACTGGGCCGTTTTGCTTTTCGCACTCGTCGCCTCTCTTCTCGCCGGCGTGATTTTCGGTCTGGGCCCCGCGTTGCATGCCGGCCGGCCGGATTTGACTCATAAGCTCAAGCAGGAAGGACGCGGTTCGACTGGCTCCGGGGAACAGGCGCGCACGCGCCGGGTGCTGGTAGTAACGGAATTTGCTCTTTCTTTGGTGTTGATGATTGCCGCGGGCCTTTTGCTCCGCAGCTTCTGGGATTTGTTGAATGTCCGGCTGGGGTTCAACCCGCAGAATGTAATCGCGGTTCGCCTGTGGCTGCCTATACCGAATGATCCCGACACCGACATCTACAAAACGCCTGCTCAGGAAGCAGCGTTCTTACACGAAATACTTCGTCGTTGCCGGACGCTGACCGGCGTGGAAGAAGTGGCCGTTGGTGATCTAGCGGCCCTTCCGTTAGGTCATGGTCGGGACGATCTCAATCCGTTCCCGTTAATCCTCGAAGGCCGCGAGACGCCGAGCAACCAGGCTCCCTTGGTCGACGCTTCCATCGTTACCCCGGAATATTTTCATTTGCTGCGCACCACGCTGCTGCGCGGCCGTTTATTCACGGAGTCCGACAATGAAAAGGCTCCGGCCGTAGCGGTAATCAACGAGACGTTCGCGCGGACGTACTGGCCGAACGCGGATCCGGTTGGCCAGCGCCTCAAACTTCCAACCCCAGGGGACCGTTCGTCTTTTGCTTGGACTACAGTGGTCGGCGTGCTCGCGGATGCTCACACAGAATCGCTGGCGGAATCCAGCGTTCCACAAATGTATCTGAGCTTGTATCAGCGGACGGCTAAAGATCTGGCTATTTTTGCGCGTGGGCAGCTGGATGGTGCTGCGATTCCGGTGGAGCTGCGCGAGCAGGTACAGTCCGTCAGCCCGGAGCTCCCCGTTTTTGGTGCGCAGATGCTCAACGAAACGGTTTCCGCCTCTCTCTCCGAGCGGCGCTTCTCGATGGAAATGGTCGGTCTGTTCGCTGTGACCGCCTTGCTTCTCGCTGGGCTTGGAATTTACGGAGTGATTTCCTACATCGTAAGCGCGCGCACACACGAGATCGGGATTCGCATAGCGCTTGGAGCGCAAAACCGGAGCATCCTGCATATGGTCTTGCGTCAAGGATTGAGGCTCGCCATTGCTGGTGCTGCGGTTGGACTCGTTGGTGCGCTAATCGTGTCGCACTTAATGGCAGGACTGCTTTACGGCGTCAGGCCGACAGATCCTCTGACGTTTGCAGGTGTCGCCCTTCTTCTCATCGCTGTCGCTCTGCTTGCTTGTTATATTCCGGCGCGGCGCGCGGTGCGCGTCGATCCGCTGGTCGCGCTGCGGCACGAGTGACTGCGTGCGCGGACGAATTCTGATTGAACCCCACAGTTACCTTGTGCGGGTTAGTGCTTGCTCGCAAAAACACACAAAGGAGAATGAACCCATGCAGACGAACCACAAACTGGCAGTGCTCAACGGCTGGAGACTCACGAGGTGGACTGTTTGCGCCTTCGCCCTGGTTTCCTTTGGCGCTGGATCGCTCATTACTACCCGCCTGGCGCAAGTGAATCAAGTGAGGGCCGATAGCGATCGCGTCTTCGAGCTCCGCGTTTATCATACTGTGCCGGGCAAAGCGCCGGCGCTGGAGTCACAGTTTCGCGACACGACTTCAAAGCTGCTCGCCAAACACGATCTGAAGGTTGTGGGCTACTGGGTACCCGAGGGTGCTCCCGCCTGGGACAACACGTTCATCTTTATGGTGGCGCATCCCAGCCGAGAGGAAGCGAAAAAGAACTGGGATGCGTTCCGGGCAGACCCAGAGTTTCAAGAGGTGATTAAATCTCAGCAGGCCAACAAAACGGTGGAAAAAATAGACGTGACGTACATGCGTCCGACGGATTTTTCGCCGATGAAGTAGTGCCGGATTTCGCAGGATTCGATTTGTCACTGCAGTCGAATTCAACACCGGCGGAACCCTGATCCGCGGGTTCGTATCTGCCGGAGGGCGCTCAATGCGCTTGGCTTAGTAGGACTATGGCAACCGGGGCAATCCGCCGCCCGCGTGACGGCCGCTTCGACACTCTTTTTTTCTCCGGCATGGCTTGGCTGATTCTCTCTTCGGTCTTTGTCGGCTTCGCACAAAGCTACTATCTGGCCGGGGTGTTCAAATTGAGCACGCGAAGGTAAATTGAGCGGTTACAAGAAACACGCGAAAGGTGGTTTGAGCAATATGCATTCTTTTTCCAGTTCCAGCCGGATTCGGTCCGTAGCTTGGTCCGCGATCCTGGCCTTCCTCATCGTAGGATTCGGCCAAGGCGTATGGGGAGCCCTGCTCGTCACCAATCTCCGGACCAGGCCGGCAATCCCCTGGGCGGTCGTGGTGATGGCCTTCGTTCTGTGGCTGATGTGGCAATACCTGGGCGGCAAGTGGTGGCCGCGCAGCACATCCGAAGCGCGGCGTCGTTACCTGCGGGCCAACCCGGTGTCAGGCCGGACGTACGCGTGGACTCTTCTAGCAGGTGTGCTGTCGATCGTGGCTTTGGCCGGGTACTGGATCATAATGTTCCAACTGGTGAAAATGCGCGCGAACGTTCTACCGGAAATGTCCAAATACCCATTAATGACTTTGGTGCTAGTGGGTGTGATGGCGTCGCTGGTTTCGCCGTTCACAGAGGAAGCTGCTTTCCGCGGCTACTGCCAGGTCATTCTGCAACGAGAGTTCCGCGGCGTAGCTGCGGTCGGAATTTCGTCCGTCCTGTTTGCGCTGGCGCACCTTACGCAGGGTTTCTACTGGCCCAAGCTCCTCGTGTATTTCCTAGCGGGTGTGGTGTTCGGTGCAACGGCCTATCTGACTAAATCGACCTTGCCGGGCATCCCGGTCCACATCATAGCCGATTTGACCTTCTTCGGACTTGTGTGGCCCCACGATGCGGCCCGGCGCTTGGTCTGGACTGGTGGCCCGGACGCCTGGTTCTGGATCCACGCCGCCCAGACGGTAATCTTTACCGCGCTGGCGGTTTTGGCCTTTAGGCGCCTAGCGAAGATCACGAAACTCTATCCTACAGGTGAGGATGATGGGGACACTTCCAGGTGAGGATGATGGGGACACTTCATGCCGCTCAACGACGGAAGGAGCAGGCCAGCGCAGCGGGGGAATGGCGATCGTAGCGCGCCATGCACCCTGATTCAATTACTCGCATAAGGAGGACGGAGTATGCACACACCTGTAATGATGGAACGGATTGCAGAAGCTTCGCCTCATCCCAGGGCCAGGATTACCGGTATCGTTTATTTGCTTTACTTTCTGACGGCCATATCCGCCGAGGCCTTTGTCGGCCGGGGCCGGCTTGCGGCCTATTACGCCGTCTACCTCATTTCGTACGCTTTCTACATCGCTGTGACGGTGCTCTTCTATTACATGTTTAGGCCGGTGAACAAGAGCCTCTCTTTGCTTGCGGCGTTCTTCAGCCTCGCCGGATGCGCCAATGATGTTCTTGGCCTCTTCAGTCTCGCTCCCTACAAGATCAACTCCCTGGCATTTTTCGGGCCTTATTGCCTTCTGCTGGGCTTCCTCATTTTCAGGTCGACCTTCTTGCCTCGAATTCTGGGCGTGCTGATGGTGTTTGCCGGTTTGGGTTGGCTGCTCTTTCTGTCACCGCTTGCAAACCGTCTATCCACCTACCTGAAGGTCCTCGGCTTCCTCGCGGAAATGTCGCTGATGCTATGGCTCATCATAAAGGGTGTGAACGCTCAGAGATGGAAGGAGCAGGCCAGCGCCCGCGCGGTCAAGTGATGGGGGACTCTGACCTTCCAGTCTCGGCATTACTCTGATCATTGATCGGTGGCACGGAGGCCACCGGTCATGAAGCAGAAGCCAAGTTCCAGAAGAAGACGCAGTAGCACCAAATCCGTCCTACGCTTGCCCGACCTGGAACACGCAAAGGCCGCGGTGTTGAACAGCCTCAACTCACTAGAGCGTATTGCACAACCCATCTAAGTTATTGATTCTATTAGGCCGAAACCCGGTTGTGCAACAGCTTCTAAGCATTCGTGGCTATTCCTTAATGGAGATCACGCGCAATCCGGAGAAGCTGCCAGCGGCAGAAGTATGTCTACGACCGGTTGGCGGATGGACGGTTCCATCCGAAGGTCGCGAGGATATTTCCGTTCGTGCAGACCGTGGAGGCCCAAAAATATCTCGAATCGAATGCGCAGGTAGGGAAAGTTGTGATTACTGTTCCTTAGTTCACGCCGATGCATACGTTGAACGCTCGCCCGCCGCCTGGCGTGCTTTTCTGTTCCTGTGACGAGACAGCAAAAGACATTCGGCCGTCAGAGCGTCGTGGCGCGCGCCATCCTTTGCTGGGGCATCCGATGTGGGCGTTCCTGACACCTTGGTCCATTGTTCCCGAGTCACGTTAGTCGTTAGGAGGAAGCCGCAGGCAATCAGCGACAATCTGCAAATGGAGCTTCCAATTCCCCACAACTGGACTCCGGGTAACCTGGAGCACATCTGGGGATGGCCCGCCACATGCCCTTGGGTGAATACGTCTGCCCTCAATCCACACGGCTTCAGGAAATGTTATAAATTTGCCCGACCGCTAATGGCGGCTATAAAGCCAGCGGCGTTAAACATCGCGTGAATCACGATCCCTACCGATGTGTTTCGTCGCCGTTGTACGATCCACGGCAGCAGCAAGGCGACCGGCAGCAGGAGCAGCATGACGGACCAACCAAAGCTCCAGTGCAATAACCACCAGAACGCCCCATTCAACAGCCACCCCGCGCGGCCCCATGCCGCTTCTTGGCTAATTTGACTGTAGGAATCGCCGAGCAGTCGTTGTAAACGTTTCGCTGTCCAGCTCCGGACGACACAATGTGCAAAAACGACAAAGATCGGAGGAACGCTCAGAGTCGGGCGGCTTGGTCTAGGAGCGTTCGACCTTGGGTGTCGACTGAGCTCCTAGCGGTTCGCGGAAAGGATCCATCGGAATCGGCGCGTACTCGACCTCGATGATCTCGAGATGCTCCGTCTTCGCTGGCGCGCGCAGTTCCACGCGGTCGCCGGGGCTCGCCTTCATCAACGCATTAGCGAGAGGCGAGCGCCAGCTGATGTAGCCGCGGTCGAGGTCCACCTCGTCGATGCCGACGATCGAGACGACGTGTTCCAGGCCGGCGGCGTCCTTGTAGGTCACGGTTGCGCCGAA
>Ga0073928_10002879_pt1 | contig 28363 bp, 25 predicted proteins | sample PaiPotPPA55metaG_FD_76969 | JGI IMG/M metagenome (GOLD analysis project Ga0073928, IMG submission 76969) | Iron sulfur acid spring bacterial and archeal communities from Banff, Canada, to study Microbial Dark Matter (Phase II) - Paint Pots PPA... ...
ACACCTCCGTCAGGCACGAGGGGGTGACCATCAACATCATCGACACGCCGGGCCACGCCGACTTCGGCGGCGAGGTGGAGCGTGTCCTCAACATGGCTGACGGCTGCCTGCTGCTCGTCGACGCGGCGGAGGGGCCGATGCCGCAGACGCGCTTTGTCCTGCGCAAGGCGTTCGAGGTCGGCCTGCGGATCATCGTGGTCATCAACAAGGTCGACCGCAAGAACGCCGACCCCCAGCAGGCGCTGCACCGCGTGCACGACCTGTTCCTCGAGCTGGCTGAGGACGCCGACCAGCTGGAGGCGCCGGTCGTCTACGCGATCGCGAAGGAAGGCCGCGCGGGGCTCAAGCCAGACGAGCTTGCGGCCGACCTCGAGCCACTCTTCAAGACGATCATCGACAGCTTCCCGGCTCCGATCGTGGAGCAGGGCGGCTTCCAGATGCTGGTGGCCAACCGGGCCTACGACGACTACACGGGCACCATCTCGATCGGCCGCATCACGCGGGGCAGCGTGGCGCCTGGCGACGCAGTCGCTGTGCTGGGCGCGTCCGGCGAGGCCAGGCGAGCGAAGGTCGTGCAAGTGCTGGTGTATCGCGGATTGGACCGGGTCGCCGTTCCGAGCGCGAGCGCGGGCGACATCGTTCTTCTGACCGGTCTCGACGAGGTCACCATCGGCGACACGCTGGCCAACCCCGAATCTCCGGATGCGCTGCCGAGGATCGCGATCGACGAGCCGACCGTGCGGATGACGTTCGGTGTCAACACCTCGCCATTCACCGGCCGTGAGGGCAAGTTCTCGACCTCGCGCCAGCTGCGGGCACGCCTTTACAAGGAGCTCGACACCAACCTCGGCCTTCACGTCGAGGACACGGACGCCGCGGAAGGGTTCACGGTAAGCGGCCGCGGCGAGCTCCATCTCGCGGTGCTGATCGAGACGATGCGACGCGAGGGCTACGAGTTCGAGGTGTCCCGCCCGGAGGCGATCGTGAAGAGGATCAACGGCCAGCGCATGGAGCCGGTCGAGCACCTGACCGTGGACGTGCGCGAGGAGAACCTTGGCGCTGTCACCGAAGCGCTCGGCAGACGGCGCGGCGAGATGCTCGAGATCACGTATGACAAGAAAGGTGGTGTGCGGCTCGAGTACCTGATCCCCACCCGCGGACTTATCGGTTTCCGCAACACCTTCCTCACCCTGACCGCCGGCACTGGTTTGATGGGGTCGATCGGCATGGGCTACCGCCCCTGGCTCGGAGATTTCCGGGAGCAGCGCAACGGCGCCCTGACCGCGTCGTCCGCGGGCAAGTCGCTGGCCTTTGGGCTGGCTGGCGCACAGGAGCGGGGCACGACCTTCATCGAGGCGGGCGAAGAGGTTTACGAAGGCATGATCGTCGGCATCCAGAAGCGGCCGGGAGACATACGGGTGAACGTCTGCCGCGAGAAGAAGCAGTCGAACATCCGGTCCTCCACCTCGGACATCTCGGTGCGGCTCACCCCGGCCTCGAGATTGAGCCTGGAGCAGTCCCTCGACTTCCTGGGGGACGACGAGCTGCTCGAGGTCACGCCCAAGCATTTGCGCCTCCGGAAGCGGCATCTGACCGAGGTCGACCAGTCGCGGGCCCGGAGGGCCACGGAGACCTCAGGAATAGGTCGGTAGCGTTCGGGGTATACTGTTGGCAGCCGGCACCTCACACGGGGCCCCCGCGAACTCGCGGCGAAGCCCCGGAGTTTGTGGGGAAGAAAAGCGCCGGCGCTCAGCGCAGGCTCCAGTTTCTCGAACAGGCCCGCCAGTTGAGTAGGCCTTTAGTTCGAGAGATAGGAGATGGAAATGCCTACAGGCACCATCAAGAAACTGGTCGCGGACCGTGGCTTCGGCTTTATCGCAGCCGAAGACGGTAAGGAATTCTTCTTCCACCGCAGCGGAACCGAAGGTGACTTCGACCGTCTGCAGGGCGGCGAGAAGGTGACCTTCGAGATCGAGGCGAGCCCCAAGGGGCCACGCGCGCGGGCCGTCCGCACGATCTAAGTTCGTTACCAGGGAAGAGCCCCGGACCGCAAGGTCTGGGGCTTTTTCATGTACGCCCGAGATGAGGGCCTTCAGCGGAGCCGGACTATGCCTTGAGCTTCGCGATCAGTCTCGGGATGTCAAGCCTCGGGTGGGGGTACTGGGGGTTCATCTGCTCCAGGGTCTCGATCAGGATCCGGTTCACCGCCCAGTTCCGGTAGTCCTTGTCGTCGGCGGGAATCACGTACCACGGCGCCGCGGCCGTCGAGCAGTTCGAGATGGCGAGGCTGTAGGCGCTCATGTAGTCGTCCCAGTACGCCCGCTCCTCGATGTCGTGCGGGTTGAACTTCCAGTGCTTGTCCGGATCGCGCAGGCGGTCGAGCAGGCGGCGCCGCTGCTCCTCGTAGGAGATGTGCAGGCAGAACTTGATCACCGTAGTGCCCTGGCGAACGAGCTGCTGCTCGAACTGGTTGATTAGCGCGTAGCGCCTTTCGATGACCTGCGGCTTGGCCAGGTCGTGAACGCGCGCGATGAGCACGTCCTCGTAATGCGATCGGTTGAACAGGCTGATGTTCCCCGGGCCCGAAAGCCGCTTTTTGATCCGCCACAGGAAGTTGTGGCGGAGCTCCTCGGGAGTCGGCGCCTTGAAGGTCGTGATCCAGACCCCCTCAGGGTTCATGCCGCCGATGACGTGGGTGACCGTGCCGTCCTTGCCGCTGGTGTCCATGCCTTGAAGGACGATCAGGAGGGAGCGCTTTTTCTCGGCATACAGGCGCTCCTGGAGACTGAACAGGGCGGCCCGGTGCTCCTTGAGGTCGCGTATGGCGCGCTTTGGATTCTTCAGCCCGGGCGTCGAGTCGGGATCGATGTCGGCCATCCTGAACCGCCCGTCCTGGGGCAACGCGCGCAACAACTTGCGCAGCTGCTTCTTGGCCACGATCTGAGTGTACCCGTGGCGTTCCTCCCCACCCGGAATCGCCTTGCGATGCCGACCTCCCGCCAGCGGGGAGGGACGAGGCGTTTAGGTCAGTTCTGTCGGGATGACTGTGAGGGTAACCAGCTGCTCGCCGCGCACCACCCGCAGGGGCAGCCGGGCGCCGATCCGGCCCTCGACCATCAGCCTCTGCAGGTCGCCCGCCTTGGCCACCGCCGTGCCGTCGATCTCGACGATCACGTCGCCGCCCTTGAGCTGGGCGGCCGCCGCCGGGCTGCCCGCGACGACCTCCTGGACCTCGACCCCGGCCTTGTGGCCGATCTTCTGCGCGCCGCTCGGCGAGAGGGCGCGCGTGCCGCCGGCGATCCCGAGGAAGGCGCGCCGGACGCGCCCATTCCGCATCAGGGCGGACAGGATCGCCTGGGTCGTCGCGTTGATGGGCACGGCCAGGCCCAGGCCCATCCCGGCGACCGCCGTGTTGACGCCAACGAGCCGGGCGCGCCAGTCGGCAAGGGCGCCGCCGGAGTTGCCAGGGTTCAAGGCTGCGTCAGTCTGGATGACGTCCTCGATGAACCGGCGGTGCCCGTTACCGTCGGCGGTCGCCAGCGAGCGGCCTAACCCGCTGACGACCCCCGAGGTGACGGACCCGCTGAATCCCATCGGGTTGCCGATGGCGACGACGAGCTGCCCGACGCGCAAGGCGTCGGCGTCGCCGACCTGGATCGGCTCGAGGTGGGCGGCCCGGGCGCGCGTGATCGCGAGGTCGGACAGCGGGTCGGCGCCGACCACGTCGAGCTCGTACTCGGTGCCGTCGATGAACGAGGCGGTGGCCTTGCGGGCTCCCGCCACGACGTGGGCGGACGTGACGACGTAGCCGTCGGGGGTGATCACGACGCCCGAGCCGGCGCCCCCGTCGCGGTAGCCGCCGCCGCGCTGCACCCGTATGCTCGCGACCGCGGGCAGGACGCGCTCGGCCACGGCGGTGACCGTCGCCGAATATGCATCCAGTGCTTCGCGCTCAGTCGCGGGGCTGTTCGCCATTGGCGATTACATCATTACCCAGCAAGTAGGCCGCCAAACATGGGCGCGGCAGGGACGTAGCCAGGCGATCCGAGATTGCCGCCGGCCAGGACGGCTTACGAATTCTTCACACCTGGCTGATTTGCGCCGCACGCCACTTTGATTGACTGGGCGCATGGCTTTCGCACCCATCCCGGCCGAGATCGAGGCGCCCCTGAACCCCGAACCGCCGAAGCGCCGCCTCACCCGCCGCCAGGCCCTCGCGGCCGCGGTCGCCACGGGCGTTGGGGTGGGGGCGGTCCGCCTCCTGGGCGGAACACTGCAGAACCTCAACCACACGACCACCGCCGCCGCAGGGTCGGGTACCGATTGGGTCTCCCCGCTGGGCTCGGAATCTGCCCGAGTCATGCAGCTGCTCCGGCGGACCACCTTCGGCTATACGCCCGCGCAGCTCGACGCTGCGCTGTCAGCAGGCTTCAGCCGGACCGTCGACCGGCTCCTCGAAACGCCGCCGGCCGAGCCCCCGGCCCTTGGGGCGGCATCGACCCCAGGCGGCAGGTTTGCCGTCGCCCAGCTGCAGCAGTGGTGGGTGGATCAAATGCTCTCGACGCCGACGCCATTCGCCGAGCGGATGACGCTTTTCTGGCATGGCCACTTCACCAGCGACTACCGCAAGGCGGCCGACAACACCTTCATGTACTGGCAGAACCTGACATGGCGGCGCATGGGCATGACCGACCTGCGCTCGATGCTCATGAAGGTCACGACCGACCCGGCGATGCTCAGGTATCTCGACCTCGCCACGTCCGTCGCGTCAAGCCCCAACGAGAACTACTCGCGCGAGCTCATGGAGCTGTTCACGATGGGCACTGGCAACTACACCGAAGAGGACGTACGCCAGGGCGCGCTGGCCCTCACCGGCTGGCAGCTGCCAAGGCCCGACTCCACCGCGCCGGCGGCGGGCACCGGCCGCAATCTCCCGGTCTACACGTCGCAGAAGCAGGGCTCTTTCAACCCGCGGCGTGCTTACAAAGGCACGGTGACGTTCCTCGGCCACGCGGGCAGCCTCGACACGCAGGGAGTCGTCGATCGCATCCTTGCCCAGCCGGCGACCGCGCCCTTCATCGCCGGCAAGGTGGCGGAGCACTTCGTCAGCAGCCAACCTTCCGCGAGCTTCGTCAATCGAGTTGGGGACGCTTTCAGGCGCAGTAACTACGACATGAAGACGTTGATGCGCTCCGTCCTCACGAGCCCGGAGTTCGCCGCCTCGAGCAGCTATCGATCGCTGGTGAAGTCGCCGGCCGAGTTCATGATCCACACCGCTCGCGCGCTCGACGACTCCCGGCTGTCGAAGCTCGTCGTTGCGTCGGGCTCGGCCATGGGCCAGACACTCTTCGACCCGCCTGACGTCGGAGGGTGGCCCAACAACGAGTCGTGGATCTCATCCGACACTGTCATCGAACGTGTCAACTTCGTAACGGCCGCGCTGGCCCAGGCGAAGATGCTGCCGTCCTCGAGCGAGGCGCCCAAGCACCACCTGGATGGCGTCGTCGGGAAGCAAACCGCGAGCCTCCTGAATCAGGCGGCCGATGAGCGGTCGCGCTGGTTCATCACCCTCGCCTCTCCGGAATTCCAGCTCAAGTAGGTGAACAGATGAGCGATCAAGTCGGCATCAACCAGCTCAAGCGCCGCGACTTCCTGCGCGCGGGACTCGTGTTCGGCGCCGGCGCGGCCGGGCTCGCGGCGGGCTATGCGGCCGTCCCCGACGCGTTCGCACGCGCCGTCTACGCGGCCAAGCAGGACGGGATCACCAACGACAACGTGCTGGTGATGATCCAGCTCGCCGGCGGCAACGATGGGCTCCGCACGCTGGTGCCGCTGGCCGACCCGCTGCTCCACGACCTCCGCCCGCAGCTGGCCGGCTCCATGGTCTCGAAGGCCCTGCCGCTCAACACCCAGTTCGGGCTCAACCACAACCTGGGCGGGATCAAGAGCCTGTGGGACAAGGGCAAGGTCGCGATCGTGCAGGGCGTTGGCTATCCGAACCCGACGTTCTCGCATTTTGAGTCGATCCGCATATGGGAGACCGGCGACCCGACCCGGCGGCAGGTGGACGGCTGGCTCGGTCGCACCCTGGCGCAGTCCTACGACACCAACGGCCATCCACTGACCGGCTGCGCGTGCGGCGCGACGGATGTGCCGGGCGCGCTGCGCGACCTGCAGGCCACCATGACCGTGATCCAGGACCAGAAGAAGTTCGGATTCACGGGCGGCAGCGAGGTCGAGGCGGCGGTTGGCGCCCTCTACAAGGGAACTCCCGGAATCTATGGAGCGCTTTTCGACACCGCGATCGCCACGGCGACCGAAACAGTCGCCACGCTGCGCACGTCATCGGCCAGCTACCAGCCGATGGCCGACTACAGCGACAGGGTGAAGCTCGTCTACTCGTCGAAGAACCAGCTGGCCGCCGCGCTTCAGCTCGCGGCCGAGCTGATCGTCACCGGCACTGGCGTGAAGCTGCTGCACGTCACTCTCGGCGGCTTCGACACCCACTACACGGAGCTCAACCGTCACGACGACTTGATGGGCTACCTCGACTCGGCGGTCAGCGCTTTCTACCAGGACCTGGCGGCTCACGGGAAAGCGGACAAGGTCCTGATCGCCACCTGGTCGGAGTTCGGCCGCCGGCCCAAGGAGAACGCGAGCGGCGGGACGGACCACGGCGCGGCGGCGCCGCTGCTGCTCATCGGCGATCCGGCCAAGGGCGGGCTGTATGGCGGGGAGCCGAACCTCACCGACCTCGACGCCACGGGCAACCTGAAGTACGGCGTTGACTTCCGCTCCGTCTACCAGGAGATCCTCGGCGGCCACCTGGGCGCCGATGCGAAAACCATCCTCGGCTCGAGCTTCGATCGCGTCGACTTTCTGAAGGCGCCCATCGCGGTCTGATGCCAGCCCGCCCGTTGCTGCTGAAGCTCGGTGCTACGGTCGTGACCCTGAGCGCGACGATCGCCTCGGCGCTTTACGTCACCGCGCACCTGAAGAACCCGAACGCCCCACTGCAGCCGGCCGTGTTGAACACTTCGACCGGTGCGTCGGTAGATCTGCCAGGAGGTGGGTCGCTGAGCATCGCGCCGTCGGTGCAGTCGTCCACCGCTACGCCCGTGGCTTCAACCCATGCGTCGTAGGAACGTCCTGACGGCATGACGACCGACCAGTTCCTGTGGGTGCTCGCGCGAGTAGCCGGCCTTGCGTCGTACGCATCGCTCGCGGTCGCGCTCCTCACCGGCATCGCGCTGCGCACGGCGGTGCTGGACTGGCTTGGCAGCAACCGCGCGCTGCGCTCGCTGCACGAATACACGACGGTGCTGTGGATCCCGCTCGGTGTCGTGCACGTCGGCGCGCTGCTGCTGGATCACACCGCACGGGTGGGCCTGCTGGACGTCCTCGTTCCATTCCGAGCGCCTTATGGAACGCTGGCCATCGGCCTGGGGACGCTGTCGGTGGACTTGCTCGTCGTAGTCACCGTCACGTCGTTCTTCAAGCGCCGCATTCAGCCGGACCTGTGGCGCTGGCTGCATCGCCTTGCTTACATCGCTTTCGCATTGATGTTCCTGCACGCAGTGCTCGGCGGCACGGACTTCAGCGATCCCTTCGTCTCGGCAATCACGTGGGCGACGGCCGCGGCGCTCGCGGTGCTCGCGTTCACGCGCGTTGTCTGGGGAAGGCTGCCCGCCTAGAACGCGGCCTGCAGGCGCAAGCTGAGGATCCGGCCTCGAAGCTCATCCTCGGCCTCGAGTGGCGTGTCGAGCTCCTGCCGCTCGCGGTGCCAGCGCTCCATGGCCAGGTCGAGCTGCGCGGCCTGCAGCCGGGCGAGACGCAGGTAGGCGCCAACGCCGCGGCGGTCAAGCGCGCGCAGGCGCTCGCGGAAACGGCGCCATGGGCTGGTGAGGATCTCGACCTCCTCCGGCAGAACCGCGCCGGAGCCGGCTCTCGCCTCCTGGCGCAGCTGGTCCGCGAGCGCCACGCTCTCGCTGCGCAGGCCGAGGATGAGCAGCGCAACGACGCCGGCCGTGAACGGCCCGGTCATCACGATGGTGCGCAGGTGCACCTCGACGAGGCCGAAGACCGACGTTTCGATGGGGAAGAAGGTGAGCCATGCATCCCATGAGAAATGCGCGGCGATCGCGACCAGGAAACCGGTGACGATCGCGATGACCTTTTGACGCCGCGACGGCAGCTGCCGCGCGATGCCGATGCCGGCACCCACGAACGCCGTGTACGTGGCGTGGCCCATGAAAAGGCCGAGCACCTGGCGTGCGTACCACTGGAAACCCGCTGCGATCCCACCTGATCCCTCGGGGCTGAAGATCGAGTAGAGGTTGGTCATGTACGTGAGCGATTCCATGAAGTTGAAGCCGAGCCCCACTGCGGCCCCGTAAACGATGCCGTCGACCACGTCGTCGAACTCGTTGCGCATGACCAGGAACAGCAGCAGCACCGCGGTGCCCTTCCCGAGTTCCTCCAGGAGGCCGGCAGAAAAGGCTCGTGACGCGTCGAGGCCGGGGCCCGGGACGAGCGTCCGCACCGCGATCGCCTCCCAGTAGCTCTCGCCCCAGATGACAAGGCTCGTGGCGACGATCGCACCCCAGGCGGCCGCGACGAGGACCAGGCGCCATGGTTCCTTCTCGTTGCGGTCGATGCGGCGCACCACAAGAAGGCCGAAGGCGGTGGTGGGGACGCACGCGGCGGCGCAGATCAGCGCCACCTCCGGACCGGCCGACGCGGCAAACAGGAACGCGTCGCTCACGAGCAGCCACAGGAGGGCTGCCATGCCGAGCAGGACGCCGGCGCGGATGAGGTGGCGCGATCGCTGCGCCGGATCCCGGTCGAAGGCGCGCACGCCGATGAAGGTCGCGAGGGCGATGAGAGCGACCGCGATCAGGCCGTACAGCGAGGTTCGGCCGGGGATGGTGTCGAGGAAGGCGTAGTCGAGGAGTGAGTTCGCGACCATCACGAGCACGACCACGCCGGCGATGACCGCGGCCAGAACGTAGCGGGCGGGACGGTTGCGGGGCCGTGGGTTGGCGGCGGTGGGCTGGGCGAGCGCGGTCACGAGCGTTGGACCTCGACCAGGCGCCGCGCCAGCACCTCGACAGGCAGGTCGCCCTGGAGCCGCTCGACGGCAAAGATGTACTGGCCGGGCAGGTGGTATTTGAGGCCGTTCGGCTTCTGCGCGGGGACGATGCGGTGGCTCCCAAGAGCTGACGGTTGGGCCGGCCCCGCCTGTCCGACGATGTTGCCGAAGCTGTCGTACCAGATGGCCTGCACGGTCAAGCTATTGGGAAGGCCGGACCAGTCCACGACCCCCGCGAACTGCTCGTTGCGCCCGAACATGCTCCGGTCGGGGCCCGTCGTCTGACTCGTGCTCGGGTCGTACAGGTACACGCCCGCGATGTGCGCGTGCACGCCGGCGGTGACGCCAAATGGCTCGAAGTGCAGGAACTCGACCAGGCCGGCGGTCAGGATGACAAGACCGATCAGGCCGTACACCAAAAGCGTGCGGTAGAGCGTGACGACCGGATCGCGCTGAGCTGCCGCCACTTTCGCCAGTGTACCCAGGCCACGTAGCCTTCCCGGGCATGACCCGCCAGCGTTTGGCCGTCTCGGCCGCCTTCCTCTTGTTCGGCCTCGCCACCGGCACCCTGATACCGCGCGTGCCGGCGCTGAAGGAGAGCCTGCACCTCACCGACGGGCAGATTGGACTGGCCTTTCTCGCGTACGCGGTGGGCGCGGTGATCGGGGCGGTCCTATCGCGTTTCGTGCTGGCGCGCGGCTCGCGTTGGTGGGTGAAGGCCGGGACCGTGGCGATGTGCTTCGCGCTGGTCGCGCCCGGCGTCGCGCCGTCGTTCGTGCTGCTGGCCGCGACCTTCTTGCTCGGCGGTCTATGCGCCGGGTTCCTGGACGTGCTCGAGAACTCGCAGGCCGCCGAGATCGAGCGCGACTCCGGGCGGCCGATGATCAACAGCTTCCACGGCTTCTGGAGCCTGGGCGGGATCATCGGCGCGATCGGTGCCGCCCTCGCCGCGAGCGCGGGGCTGACACCGCTGGTTCATTTCGCGATCGTCGCGGTCGTCATCGCCGTCGCCTGCGTGCCGCTGCTCGCGGGGCTGCCCGACACCCGCTCAGGCGCGGCGACCATGCTGTCCAGAGGCGCCACACCGTGGCGGATCGGAACTGCGGTTGGCGCCGTGGCCGCGATCGCGTTTCTCGGCATCCTGGTCGAGAGCGGCGGCGCGGACTGGAGCGCGATCTACCTGCGCGACTTCGGCCATACGAACCAGGGCGTAGCGGCCGTCGGCTACGCCGCGTTTGCGATCGCCATGACCGTGGTGCGGTTCCTGGCCGATCGCCTGACTGCGCGCACGAGCGCGGGGGTGGTGGCCGGCCTGGGTGGCCTGGTCGCGGCCGGAGGGGTCGGCCTGGCGATCACCTTCCCTTACGTGCCGGTGGCGATCGCAGGCTTTGCCCTGGTCGGGGCCGGCGCGGCGGTGATGGTGCCCCTGGCCTTCAGCGCCGCGGCGAACCTCGGCCGCACGGGCACCGCGCTGAGCGTCGTCATGGTGACGGGCTACGCGGGCTCGATCGTGGGGCCGCTGATGATCGGCACTACGGCCGACCGCGTGGGCCTGCGGACGGCCCTGCTCATCCCGCTGGCCGCGGCCCTCCTCGTGTTCCTGATGACGGTGACCATGCGTCCGCTGGCGGGCCGCGGGGCACGTTCCCCAGTCGAGGCCGGTTCCGCGGACCGCTGAGCGGGTTGACCTGTTAAAGACATGCCAGGAGGTTGTGCGATGCCACAGAGCGCGTGGAGCGATCGCACACCGGATCCGGCGGCCGGACCTACGACCAGCTGCGCAACGAGGCACGACAGCACGGGATCAATGGTCGCTCGAGGATGAACAAGCGCGAGCTGGAGGCCCGCCTGAGCCGTTAGCCGCGCCGTCCAAAGCCCGCGAGCGGGCCTAAGCTCGTAGGGTGCCGGTAATCCTCTTCAGCGCCGTCGCGGTGCCGTTGATCACCTTCGTGGCCGTCGCTTCCGTCATCAGGCTCGGGCTGGCACGACATCACAGCGTGCTGTGCGTTCTGAGCATTGCCGGCGCAGAGCTGGCTCTTTTCACGATTGCGATCCAGGCTGCTGCGCCGCTCCTGGTGGAGTGGCCCGCGGCGCCGACGCCTGGCATCTGGACGACGTATTTCCTGGCGATGGCGCACTTCTCCAACTCGAATGCGCCCTACCCGTTCTACTGGACACCGCCCTGGATGTATCGCATCGGCACCCTGACGCCGTTGATCGCGGTAGGCGGTGTCACCGCGCTCGCGTTTGGGCTGGCCGCGCGCAGGGCGCGCCCGCGCATCGTTCTAGTGTCGGGCGGCATTGGCCTCGGCGCCACAGTGGCGTACGTGGCGCTGGCCGCGATGGCGGCCGGCAACACCTGGGGCGGCCTGGCGCTTTAGCGAGTCACTGTCCGATCTGAAACTCGTTGTTGCGGAGGATCGGGACCCACGCGCCTGCCCGCTCCTGCCCGTCGATCTCGACTTCAGGTCCGCCGATCATGAAGTCCGTGTGCACCGCCGAATCGTTGACCGCGGCGCGATCGGCCTCGTCCTCGACGCAGAACGCAAACCCAGAGCCATAAGCGACGTGGCAGGTCGCGTTCTCGTCGAAGAGCGTGTTGAAGAAGGTGATGCCAAGCCGGCCGACCGCCGACGACCCGTCCACCAGGGAGATCTCGCCGAGACGGCTCGCGTTCTCGTCGATGGCGATCTGGCCCCTCACCACGTCGGCGCCGCTGCTCGCGTCGACTCTCACAATACGGCCGTCGCGGAACTCGACCTCCAGGTCGCGGATCATCGCGCCTGCAAGCTGCAGTGGTCGCGTCGAGCGCAGTGTGCCTTCGGCCCGGCGCGGATCTGGCGAGGTGAAGACCTCCTCGGTCGGGAGATTGGGTACGTACTCCACTCCAAACGCGCTGCGCTCACCTGCGCTCTTCCACCTCGAGGTGGGCAGGAGCCCGACGGTGAAGTCCGTCCCGGGACCTCGATATCGCAACGCGTCGAAGCGCCGCGCGGTGAGCTCATCGGCGATCGCCTGAAGCCGTGCGATGTGCCGCCGCCACGCGGCGATCGGATCGGGGTCGTCGAGTCGCACGGCTTTTTCGACCGCCTGCCACAGGGCATCCATGTCAGGCGTGCCGAAAATCTCGCGAGCCCAGCCAGGGTTGGGCGCGGGCACGATGGTCCAGCAAATGAGGTTGTCGCCGACTGCGCGCATGTACTCGGCAAGCAGGTCGTTCGGCTGTGCCCGCGCGACTCTTTTGCCGTCCAGATCCGAGAGCAGAGTCGGCTCAGGATCTCCGCTGACCTGGATGAAGGCTCCTTGGTTCGCGACCAGCTCGCGCAACATCGCCAGGTCCCATGGCATGGTCTCGCTGAGGGCTTCATCCGGGCCCATCTCGATCAATGCGCGCGCGAAATGCATGTCGCGATAGCCCGCTTCAGCACGCCTGGCGCCCGCTCGGAATGCGGCACGTGCGATCTCTCGCATGAGCGGGGCGTTCTCGACCATCCCGCTGATCACGACCAGCTGACCGGACTGCACGTTGGCACCGACCCTGACGGCCAGCTCAGCCAGGCGTTGGAGACGCGGCGCTTCGTCCACTGCCGCTTAGGCTACTGGTGCGGCGGAGAGGAGTTGAACCTCCACGTCCTTGCGGACACTAGCTCCTGAAACTAGCGCGTCTGCCATTCCGCCACCGCCGCTTTTTGGGGCGAGCGAAAAGTATACGGTCGGGCCGTGCCGCGACTGGTTCCGCACGCGTGGTGCCAAGCGCGTGCATGCATGGCTCGTTAAGGGCGCGTCTGGAACCAAACGTGCGGAATCCGCCCATTTATTTACCCCGCGATGAAGAGCGTTTGCCAGGCTGCTTGCACCAGCTCCTGGCTCAGCTCCGCCCGCTGGCTGCGCGCCGACGACACGTCGACCAGGCGCTCCAGCAGGTCGCGCGGGTGGTTGCCGCGCAGCGGCCGGCCGCCGTACATCTGGCGGTTCCAGTCCAGCGCTGAAGGGTTCGGCGGGATCGTCAACCGCTCGCGCTCCCGCTCGAAGATCCGGCACCACATCTCCCACGTCGGGTCCGGCATCAGCACCTTGTACGCGAGGCGGCGCAGGTAGGCCTCGTCGAGCAGCTCGCCCGGCTTGAGGTTGGTCGACAGGGCGAGCTGGCACCAGAACGGCACCTCGACCTTGCGGCCGGTGGAGGCCAGGTTCATGTAGTCGATCTCCTGCTCGAGCGGCACCAGCAGTCGGTCGAGGATCTGCTTCGGCGCCACGCGCTGGCGGCCGAGATCGTCGATGAGCAGCACGCCTCCGTTGGCCTTCACCTGCAGTGGCGCACCGTACGTGCGGCTGCCCGCCTCCCAGGTTGGCTCGAACATCTCGAGCTGGAATTCGCCGCCGACCTGGACCATCGGCCGCGCGATGCGCCGCCAGCGCCGGTCGACCGGCTGGTGAGCCTCGAGCTTGTGCACTGCGCCGTCGAACACAGTCATCACCTCGCCGGCACCGATGTCGAGCGCTACCGGGATGATGATCGGGCCTCCCAGCAAGGTCGAGATGCGCCGGGCGAGCGTCGTCTTGCCGTTGCCTGGCGCGCCATAGATGAAGATCGATGATCGAGAGTTGACCGCTGCCCGCACGGCCTCCGCCACGCCGGGGGCCAGCTCGATGCCCGCCAGGGCGCGGTTGACCTTGACCAGGTCCAGCGTCCCCGGCTTGGCCGCCTCCGCGAGCGCGGCGCGGTACTCCGACATCGACACCGGCGCCGGTCCCGCGTACCGCGTGCTGGCGCGAGCGATCTCCTCGCTGCGCAGGCGCCCCTGCTTGGTCAGCGAGTAGGCCATCCGCTCGGTCAGGGGGCGGCTCAACCACGGCCCCTGCTCGCTGGCAAGGCCCAGCGCGTCGAGCATGTTGTCGCCGGTGAGCGTCTTGAGCACCGGCTCGACCGCGACGAACGGAAGCGCCAGCTGGTCCGCGATCTGGTAGCCGGTGAGGCGCGTGGCCACCGCGGCAACGCGCAGGACCATCCCCTCGACCAGTGTCCGGTTGATCTCGGGTGGGGGAGGCGGCTCGATCTCCGGGCCAGGACCCGACGCGGTGATCGGCGGCAGCGGCTGCGGCTCGTCGACGTGCTCGAGGACCGCCGCAAACACCTTCTTGGCGAAGCGCGCGCGGTCGGCATGGTCGGGCGCCTCGCCCTCGCGGCGCCGGCTGATCCAGTCCGGGACCTCCTTGAAGACGACCATGTTGCCGATCAGCAGCTGCACGTGGTCGGGCTCCGCGACCGACACGCGCACCGCGATGCGGATCAGGTAGCCCTGGCTCTTCAGCGCGGCCCAGCTCCGCTCCCAGGCAACCTCCGTCCGCCCCGCCCACGTCTGTCGCACCGTCCGGTCGGTCGCGAGCGTCACGTCCTTGCGGTTCTGATAGCGCCGCCGCACCAGCTCGGTGACGTCCTTGTCGATGTCCTCTCCCACCAGCGCGGCGAGGGGCAGCGCGCGGTCATCGACCGCCGGTCGGTTCTTGATCTCGAAGATCGTTCCGGCGCTGGGCGCGAGCGCGCGGATCACGCTGGCGTGACGCGGACAGAACGGCGTGCGCTCGATGAAGGTGATGTGCTTTCGGCACCACCAGCTCTTGCACTCGCGGCCCGTGAGGTCTTTGTAGGCGCATGCCCAGCCCCGCCTTTCGCCGCAGTCGCTGTAAAGACACACGCCCGGAGGCTTCGAGCCGTGCTGCGCGGGGATGTTGACCCTCGGCACCGTGATCTGCTCGATCACAGGCGCCTCGTTCGACACCGCCTCCATCGGCGGCTGCGCGGCGGCCGGCTTGGGCATGTAGTGGAAGGCGCCCGAGAACTCCTCGCAGCTCTGGAAGCGCGTGGCTCGATCCTTCGACGTTGCCTTCCAGATGATGTCCATGATCGGCGAGGGAATGGCCGTCGACGCGCGCGGACGGTCGAACACCTGCGAGTGCAGGACGGACGGCAGCGCGCCGGTGAAGGGCGGCTCGCCGTGCAGGAGCTCGTAGAGGATCATGCCGAGCGAGTAGATGTCGGCGCGGGCGTCGATGTTCTCGCCTTTGACCTGCTCGGGCGCCATGTACGCCGGCGTGCCGACCATGCTTCCGGTGGCGGTCAACCGCTGCTTGTCGTCCACAAGCTTCGAGATGCCGAAGTCGAGGATCTTGGTCTTGCCGCGGTTGGAGATGAGGATGTTGTCCGGCTTGATGTCGCGGTGGACCACGCCGAGGTCGTGGGCGACGCCCACCGCCGACAGCAGCTGCTGCACCAGGTCGACTGATACGTCGACGCTGAAGCGGCCGTACTCGTCGAGCCACGACCGCATCGAGCGGCCCTCGACCCACTCCATGACGATGAACAGGACCGGCCCGTCCTCATCGAAGTCGTAGACGCGAACGATTCCTGGGTGGTTCAGGGCGGCCACCGTCGCGGCCTCGCGGTGGAAGCGCTGACGGAAGTTGGCGTCGCTCGAGTACTGCTCGGCGAGCACCTTGATGGCGACGGGTATTTCGAGCCGCGGGTGCGTCGAGCGGTAAACGACGCCCATGGCGCCCCGCCCAAGCTCCGCCTCGATCGGGTATTTCCCGAGCTGCGTCGTGGCCACTCAGTGTCCTGTCGCGGAGGACCGCCGCATATTTCGCGGCATCGGCGGCCGGAGCCAAGGAGCGGGTGGCGCAAGGAGGAGCGCATCCTGCGGGGTCCCCGCGTCGTGGGCGCGGGGGCAGCGACGCGGCGCCGGGCCCCGCGACGCTGGCTTCAGCGGCGCAGCCGCCCGGCCGCCTAGGCCGCGAAGATGCAAGGGACTGCCGGGACGGGACACTGCTGGTTGGAGAGTATGCCGCAGGGACCCAGTGCTACTGCCTTAAGACAACGTACTAGCGTTAGTTGAAGACGCTCAGCGCTAGATAGAAGGAGACGCCCCAGTTGGGCTGGTCGACGATCTGGCTGATCCGCAGGTCGCCGGCGAGGCTGCACAGGATGTAGGCATCCTCGCGGCTGAGGCTCTTCTCCTTGGTCAGCCATCCGATCGTGTCCCGGACCGCGTTCTGGGCGTTCTGCATCAGGTCGGGCCCGAGCGCCGTCACCGAGTAGTACCCCTTGGCGTCGCTCTTCGGTTGAAGGGGGGCGGCTGGGGTGACGAAGTGGTAGCTCCACGGACGCATGTGGCCGCCCTTGATCACTCCAAATCGGAGTGAAAACGTCATTGGGCATTCAATCCCCGTAACGCAGACCTCGCCGTCTCCCTGCGCGCCATGGCAGTCGCCCGCCGAGAAGAGCGCGCCTGGGACGTAGACGGGCAGGTAGAGCTTCGTCCCCGCCGTGAGATGGCGGGTGTCGATATTGCCAGCACCTTTGGTGGGCGGCAGCACGTCGTGCGGGCCCGGTTCGTCGGTGGCCACGCCCATGGTTCCGCAGAACGGTGCGATCGGGATCTGGATGTCGTGCCTGAGCTCGGCCGTCTTGCGGTCGCCCAGGTCGAAGTAGCGCACGTAGGGATCCGGGAAGTCGGCGGCCAGCAGGCCGAGGCCCGGCAGCAGCGCGGCCCAGCCCCACGACCCCGGCTTGAGCTCGAGGATCTCGACCTCGAGCACGTCTCCCGGCTCCGCGCCCTTCACGTACACCGGACCGCCCAGCGGGTACAGGCGGTTGAAGTCGAGCTCGCCCAGCTTGGAAGCCGGGTCGCCCTTCTTCAGCTGCCCCGCGGTGACCTCCTCGGCGTCGAAGTGGACGACGTCGCCTTTCTCTATCTCCACCGCCGGTGTGATCGAGTTGTCCCACTTGAAGTGGTAGGTCTCACGCGGGATCTTGTGCTCCGTTGCACGGGCCATCACTTCCTCGCGGCCGGCGCATGACTGGCCGGCGAGGCGCTCTCGTGGATCGGCTCGGCGCTCGCACGGAGAACCTTCTTGTCGAACTTCCCGACCGAGGTCTTCGGCACCTCGTCGATGAAGCGGATCTCGTCTGGCAGCCACCACTTCGCGACCTTGTCCCTGAGGAAGTCGATCACCTCCTCCTGCGTGACCTTGCCCTTGAACTCCGGCTTGGGCACGGCATAGGCAACCGGCCGCTCGTCCCACTTCGGATGCACGAGGCCGATCACCGCCGCCTCCATGATCTTGGGGTGGGCCATGATCGCATTCTCGAGCTCGACCGATGAGATCCACTCACCACCTGACTTGATCACGTCTTTGGTGCGGTCGACGATCTTGATGTAGCCCTCGGGCGTGATCTTCGCCACGTCTCCGGTGCGGAACCACCCATCCTCTGTGAGCTTGTCCGGGTCGTAGCCGTTGTAGTACCCGCGGGCGATCCATGGGCCGCGGACCTGGATCTCGCCGAAGGCGACGCCGTCCCAGGGCAGCTCCTCGCCGGTGGCCGCGTCGCAGATGCGGATCTCGATCCCAGGCACCACGACACCCTGCGTGAGTCGCGCCTTCAGCTCGTCCTCGGGCGTGGTGCCGGCGCGGGGTCGCGCCACGCTGCCTAGAGGCGAGGTCTCCGTCATGCCCCATGCGTGCAGGATGCGGAGCCCGAGCGCGTCCATCGATTCCATGAGCGCCTGCGGCACCGCCGAGCCGCCGCAGATGACAAGCCGAACCTTGGGCAGCCGCTTCCCCGTCTCCTTCATGTAGGCGACTGTGCCCATCCAGATCGTCGGCACTCCGGCGAGCACGGTCGCGCTTTCCTGATCGGCCAGCTCGCAGACCGCCTTGGCGTCGCCCATGAAGCGATCGGGGAACAGAACCTTGGAACCGATCATTCCACACGCATAGGGCAGGCCCCAGCTGTTGGCGTGGAACATCGGCACGATCGGCAGCACCGTGTCGGCTTCCGTGATGCCGAGGTTGTCCGCTTGCAGCACGCCCATCGTGTGGATGAACTGCGAGCGGTGCGAGTACACGACGCCCTTGGGGTTCCCGGTCGTGCCGGACGTGTAGCACATGGCCGCGGCCATCCGCTCCGAGAGCTTCGGCCAGGGGTAGTCCTCGCCTTCGTCCTTGAGCAGGGTTTCGTAGTCGAGCATCTCGCCCAGGCCGTGATCGGCGGCCGCAGGCGCGCCGTCCGTCATCAGGACGATCTGCTTGACGCTCGGGATCTTGCCGGCGAGAGGCTTGAGCAGGGGGACGAGGGGCTGGTCCACGAACAAAACCTTGTCCTCGGCGTCATTGATGATGAATTCCAGGTGTTGGGGGAAGAGCCTGAGGTTGAGGGTGTGGAGGACCGCGCCCATGCACGGGATGGCGTAGTAGAGCTCCAGGTGCCGGTAGTTGTTGAAGCTGAGGGTGGCCACGCGGTCACCAGGCTTGACGCCGAGCCGCTTCAGCACCCCGGCGAGGCGATTGATCCGTGGCACCATCTCGCCATTGGTCGTGCGGTGCACTCCCTGCTCGCGGCGAGTCACGATCTCGCGCTTGCCGTGGAGACGCTGAAGCCGCCACAGCACGTGCTGCAGCGTGAGCTCATAGTCCTGCATCAAGCCTTCCACTCCCGACACCTCCACCAGCAATCGGATGGGAGAACGTTGTCTCTCTAAGAGGTGGATGGTAAGCCTGCCGGGCGTAGCATGCACGCTGCAATGAGGACCCCGGGTAGGGCTGACCTGCACATGCATACAAATTTTTCGGACGGCTGGCCGTCGCCGGCCGAGCTTGTCGACCACGTCGTTGGAAATACGGACCTGAATGTGATCGCGGTCACTGACCACGACACCATCGAAGGCGCGCTTCGCGCCGCCGAGCGGGCTCAGCAGCGCCGCCGCAAGATCGAGGTAATCGTCGGCGAGGAGGTGTCCAGCCGCGACGGTCACATCCTGGCGCTGTTCCTCGAACGCCGCGTGCGTCCAGGGATGTCGGCGGCGGCGACGGTGCACGCCATTCACGACCAGGGCGGTCTTGCGGTGGCAGCCCATCCTTTCTGGCGGACGCAGCGGCAGGCGCGCACTGGCGGCAAGGTGCACGGCGTGGGCTGGCTCGCGGCCGAGCTGGACTTCGACGCGATCGAGGTGGAGAACGCAACGCCCGGATTCTTCGTCTTCAACCAGCTCGCGCATCGCCTCAACCTCGGCCTCGGCGCGACCGAGCTGGGATCGTCCGACGCTCACATACTCGACGCGATCGGCCGCGCTTACACGGAGTTCCCGGGCCGGACGGCCGCGGACCTGAGGCTTGCGATAGAGACCGGTGACACCGAGGCCGCGCGGTTGCGATATCGAGCCGTAGGCTTGGTGCGCTACGCCGCGTGGGGTTTCAACCACCAGCGCTACGCGGTAGGAGCAGCAGCCGCAGCACGCTGACGGTTCGGTCGAGCGCCGGCTCCCGGACGCATCGCGGGTTCAATACCATGGGTCCGCGCCCGCTTAGCTCAATGGATAGAGCGCTTGACTTCGGATCAAGAGGTTGCGAGTTCGAGTCTTGCAGCGGGCACCATCTGAACTAGATGGAGCCGGTCGCCACCACCTCGCCCGGCGCTGTCGCGACCTGCGGGGCGACGGCTGCGATCGCGTGCTCGCCACCCTCGTCCTCCAGCATCTCCTCGAGAATGCCATCCAGGCGCTCCGCATCGCGATGGATGTCGGCGGCCGCGCGCCGCACATCGTCGACGTTGAGGCGCTCGGCGTCACGTATCAGGGTGCTGAAGCGCTTGATCTCGATCAGCGAGGCCTTGAAGTCGTGGCGCAGCCTCAAGTGGGACGTGTCGATCTCCACCAACATGTCCAGGAATTCTCGACGCTCGATGATCATGTTCACGGTCAGGAGCAAGGCGAGGGCAAACGTCAACGAAGTCTCGAAGACGTCGAGCCCGTTTGCCGACAGGGCCGAGTACAGGTCTCCCGCGGACGCCAGGAGCAGCGTCATCCACGGCAGCGCGAGCTGCCACAGGTCGAGGGGCGCATCTTTGGCCACCGCCTTCGCGGGAGCTTCCGGATAGGTCGCCGCCAGCGCGATCAGCAAGAAACCAGCAAACCATCCGGTGTCAATCACGCTGCCCACTGATCCGAACGCGCCCTGAGCAGTGAGGTAGGAGAACGCGCTGTCGGCGATGGAGTAGGACGCCACCCCCGCCAGCAGCAGCGCCATCCTGCCCTTGTGCTGGGAGGCGCGCCGGATGGCGAGGATGAGGACGGTCCCGATGAGGATGTCCCCGACTGGATATGCAAGATCGAGAGCTTTGGTGGTCGAGCTCGACTCCCAGACCGTCCGCAGGCCGAAACCCCAGGCGGTCGAGGTCAGGGCGAGGGCGACGATAACGCCGTCGAACCAGATGCGCCAGCGCGAGGAGGTGCCTCGTGCATCTCCCCAAAAAGCGCGGATGCCGGCGATCGCAAAAGGCACCGCCGCCAGGAAGCCCACGTCTGCCAACGACGGATACGGCACCGGCACGCCCATCCCGACCTCGTAGATCGACCAGACAACCTCGCCCGCCGCCCAGAGGCCGGCCGAGATGCTCATCAGCGCCCAGCCAAGACGGTCCTTCCCGGCAGACCGGCTGGCGGCCCAGACACACGCCGCCGAGGCGATGGCCGCGGCCACCGCCTCCCCGATGTCGTCGGTCGCCGTCACGGCATGCTGTCCGAAGAAGACGGTGCGAATGTTCAGCGCGTAGGCCACGGAAACGAGCGCGACTGCCGCAAAAGCAATCACGAACGTCCTCCGGCGGCTGTCCAACGCCATCCACTTGCTCATTTGAACGAGCGAAGTAAAGCAGCCCGACCCGCCGTTTGATCCCTCCAATCGACAGGATTCTGCGACTGCCTTGCTGACAAAGATGGTGGATGGAGCCCTTGAATCAGAGCGCCGACCCCCGGTAGGGCGGCACCGGTAGAATTCTCCGGCGCAGCAAGGGCGGCTGGCGGAACTGGTAGACGCGCACGTTTGAGGGGCGTGTGGGGCAACCCATCCGGGTTCGAGTCCCGGGTCGCCCACCATCTTCTTCATTAAGTGGACGCCGGTCAGGCCGGCCGACGCTGTATATCTTCTGTCGCTTTGGACGAAAGGTGGCTCGAAAGTTTTCTCGGATTCTCCGACGCCGACCTCGCCGCCAATCGCGGCGGCCGGCTGAGCTCCAGCCAGTCCGGGCGGCTGCACTGGTCGGGGATCTGGCGCCTGGTGCTCGGCCCGCCACTGCTCGTGGTCTTCACGGTCATCGCGCTGGTTGCCGGCCTCGCGTGGATCGCAATCATCGCGCTGGTGTTCGCAGGTTCGGGCCTGTACCTCGCCTGGCGCGGCTTTGCCTTTCTCGTCGACGCCCACGACGGCGCGGTGGCTTACATGACTGGACTCTTACACAGGAAGATCGTCCGCGGCCGGTACGGGCCGACCTACTGGGCGACCTTAGGCCCCGTCAGCACCCGCATAACCCCGGCCGCATACCAATTCCTGCCGGAGGGAATGAGCTGCCATCTGTATTACGCGCCCGGCTGCCGGAGCCTGCTTTCGCTGGAGCCGGCTTTGGCCGACGAGCCCAAGCCCGCCCACCCGTTCGGACCGGATTCAGCCCACGCCTGGGACCGCCTGCGCTGGTCCTGGGTGGTCATGACAATCGCCGCCCTGGGGGTGCTCATCGGCGCTCACATCGTGGCGACCGCACACCCGGCCAATCCGATCCGGGTGGCAGGGACGATCTCGAACTACGTCGAGACCCATGGAAAGTCGACGACGCGCTCGCTGTACATGGACGGCGATCCCGATTCCTACACCCCCGAAAGCGAGTATTTCTACACCCCGACGGCGCCGGCATTCGGCAGCCTGATCGGCACGGAGGGCATCCTCTACATCGACCAGGGCACACGCAACGTGATCGCGCTCGACGACGGCCGGCAGCTGTACACGACGGACTGGTATCTGCATCCAGAGCACGAGACGGTCTTTGACGCCGTGAACGGAGCGATTACGGTCGCGGCGTCCGTGATCGCGATCCTCGTCGGCATTGGCCTCATCGCGTTCGGCCGCCGTCGCAGCCCGACGGCCGAGGCTGCCGCGAGCGCGCCACCTCTCTACGCTCCGCCAACCGTGCGGTCGCTACGGGGGCTCTGGCCCGTCGCCCTCTTCGTCGCGGCGGTCGCAGCGACCGTGTTTCTCGCATTCGCGCTCGCCGTCCGCACCTGAGGGCGAAGCGAGTCCGCGTACACTCGCGGGGCCTTGACCGGCCTGATCCTCCTTGCGTTCCCGATCGCCATGTCGGCGGTGGTGAATGTGACCGGAATCGCGATCATCGTTCTCACCCGGAAGCAGCGGCCCTTGTTGCTGGCGCGTCAGCAGGCGTTCGCCGCCTTATGCGCCCAACGTGGCCTGGTGGCGGAACTGGCCCCCGACGATTTCGCGATTCTCGGTCCGATCCCAAGCAGCTGGCTCACGAATGCTCACGCCTTGCCCGACCATTCGGTCGCGGTCGCCGACTTCACACAACCAAGCGGCAAGCACACGGCCTTCTTCTCGATGCTCACCTTCACCGTCGCTGGTGTGAATGTCCCCTTTGTTGCGGTCGCGCGCAGGGGCCAGGCCGGCATCACGCTCGGTCGCCCGCCAACCATCGAGCTCGAGTCCACCGACTTCGACAGGCAGTTCACAGTCAGGTCGGAAGACCGCCGGAGCGCGACGATGCTCCTCGACCCGGGCTTGATGCAGCTGCTCCTCGATTGCGAGCAGGTGAATTTCGACATGGATGGCGATCGGGTGCTGGCTTACGTCAACCGCGGCGCGGAGCGCCCACATCCGCCCGCCGAGCCGGTCGAGCTCGAGATGCTGTTCAAGTTCCTCGATGGATTTGTCGCCCGAGTACCTGCGATTCTTCACAGCGACTACGCGGCCGAACAGTAAGAAACACGTCGTTGCTTGTCCCACACTTACTGGCGTGACCGAGGGCCAGGAGCTCGATCCGGCGACCCAGTTCCGTGAGCTCTACGACCGCGAGTACACGCCGGTATATCGCGCCATCCGCGGTGTGGTGCTGGATCCCGCCGCGGCGGAAGACCTCACCCAGGAGACATTCGTCCGGGCCTACCGCGCGCGCCATCGCTACAAGCCCACCGCCCCGCCGGGCGCCTGGCTCCGCCGCATCGGCGTCAACCTCGCCATCTCGCACCTCCGCCGGCAGAAGCTGGCCCGGTTCCTGCCCGCCCGCCTGTATGTCACGCCCGACCGCCGTGAGTACGACCAGGCCGAGGCCAAGGACGTGGTCACCAAAGCCCTTGCCATCCTGAGCCCAAAACTCAGGGCGGCGATCGTCCTCCACTACTACGAGGGCCTGACGCGGGAGGAGATCGCCGCCACGCTCGGCGTGCCGCCCGGCACCGTCGCCTCCCGAATCGCTAAGGGCGTGGCGATCATGCGCAAAGCGAACGCCAGCGACCAGGAGTGGGAACCGAAGCGTTCGAGTAATGAAGGTGCCCTACGTGGAAGATAACCCTGAGACGGGAGGGTTCAACCCACCCTCCGACGACGCCGTCGCCCGGATGGTCCGGGAAGGGATTCAGTCGTGGCAGCCCCGACGGGGGCCCGACTGGCCCGGTCTGCTGACGCGGGTCGCCGGCTCCGGACCGCCGCCCTGGCTCCTTTACTCAGTCGCCAGTGCGGCCTTGGTCGTGATCCTGATCAGCGCCTTCATCGTGGGCTCGTACCTGCAGATCGGGGCCCTGGCGCCCCAGCCGATCCCCTCGAACTTCCACTAGTGCCGTCCCCCTCCTAGGGGGAGAAGAGCTCCATGATCTCCCCGAGGCCTCGGGCCTCGGCCGCCGGGAGCACGGTGGAGGCGGCGGCCAGGTCCCACAGCGCCAGCCCGTGCGACTCGAACAGGGTGATGCCGGGCGTCTCGGGCGGCTTCCAGCCATCCGCCAGCACGCTGCCCAGCTCGATCGCCCGCTCCCACTCGAACTTGCCTGCCTCGTGGGCGGCGATCAGGTCACCGCTCTCGAGCCTGGCCGTGGCCAGCTGGTCGACCACAACCGTCTGAGCCCGCCCGACGAGCTCGGCCGGTATCTCCGCGCGGTTGGGGAAGTTGGACCCTGCCCCGACCACGAGGGCTGGGGCGGTGACCCAGCCGTCCTCGATCACCGGCGTCGTGCTGGTCGTGATGGTGACCACCACCCCGGCGCCCCGCACGGCAGCTTCGGCGCTGGCCGCCGCCACGACATTGATGCCGAGCGCCGCCGCCCGCTCGGCTGCGAACGCTTCCCGGTGGGCCTGGTCGCGGGCGAAGACACGAAGCTCCGAGATCTCGAGCACGCGCGAGAGGGCTAGGGATTGCGTCCTGGCCTGGTGTCCGGCCCCGATCAGGGCCACCGCGATCGGGCCCTTGGGCGCCATCGCCCTGGCGGCGACCGCGGTGGCCGCCCCAGTCCGATAGGCGCCCATCTCGTCGGCGTCTATGAGCGCGGTCAGAGAGCCGTCGAGGGAGAAGACGGTGACCAGGAAGCGCACCGTCCCACCGGCAATCGTGTAGGCCTTCAATCCCATGCACCCGCCGCCGGGGTAGGCGGCGAACATGACGTTCAGCAGCCCGCCGGGCGCGAATGCCCTGCGGCGGGGCTCGTTCTGGGCCTTTCCCTCGCCCAGCTCGCGGGTCGCCGCGGCCACCGCCGCGATGACCGCGTCCATGTCCAGCACTCGCTCGACGTCTGGCGCGCGCAGGATGCGGGTCACGGCAGGGAGAATAGCGCCCTATGGCGAACGCCTCCCTGAACGTGGGGTTGATCGGGCTCGGCACGGTCGGCTCCCGCGTGGCCGAGCGCATGCTCACCTGGCAGGTCCAGCTGGCCCGCCGCGCGGGCGTCGAGCTTTGCCTGCAGCGCGTGCTCGTGCGCGACCTCGAAAAGCCTCGCTCGGTGGAGATCTCGCGCGAGCTGCTCACGGACCAGCCGGACGTGCTCCTGGATGACTCCTCGATCCAGGTCGTCGTCGAGGTGGCGGGCGGCGACCAGCCGATGCACAGCTACCTGGAGCGCGCCATCCGCTCGGGCAAGCATGTGATCACGGCCAACAAGGTGGTCATGGCCAACCACGGGCCGGAGCTGCTCAGCCTGGCCGCCGAGAAAAACGTCGACGTCTACTTCGAGGCAGCGGTCGGTGGCGGCATCCCGCTGATCAGCACTTTCCGTACCGACCTGCAGGCCAATCGCATCGAGCGCCTGTCCGCGGTCATCAACGGCACGACCAACTACGTGCTCGGGCGCATGGCCGGGGAGCAGCTCCCGCTCGAGTACGCCGTCCGCGAGGCGCAGGCCGCCGGCTACGCGGAGGCCGACCCGACCGACGATATCGGCGGCTTCGACGCTACCTACAAGCTCGCCATCCTGGGCTCGATCGCCTATGAGATCTCGGTCCATCCGCGGGACATCTACCGCGAGGGCATCGAGGGCATTTCGCCAGTCGACTTCCGCTACGCGCGGGAGCTCGGCTACGCGATCAAGCTGATCGCGCACACGCAGCGCCACCCCGGGCGAATCGAGGCCCGCGTTCACCCGGCGATGGTGCCGCTCGAGCACCCGCTCGCCCAGGTCGAGGGCGCCAACAATGCGGTCTTCGTCGAGGGCGACCTGGTCGGCCAGGTCTTGCTGGTGGGGCAGGGGGCGGGGGGCAGGCCCACCGCATCGGCGGTCGTTGGCGACCTGATCGACCTGGCGCGCTCGATCCGCCGCGGCGTGCAGAGCCGGCCGTCGTTCAGCTTCGACGATCGCGTCGGTGTCATCCCGATGGGCGAGGTGGTGACGCGGGCGTATTACCGCATCCGGGTTGACGACCGAGCAGGCGTCCTGGCCGCGATCGGCCAGGTCTTCGCCGAGGAGGGCGTGAGCATCTCGAGCTTCATCCAGAAGGACGCGTCGATACAGGACAAGACGGCCGAGATCGTGATCACCACCCATCCCACCGCCGACGCACACCTGCAGCACGCGCGGGAGCGCATCGCAGCCCTGCAGCCAGTGCACGAGGTCTCATGCTTCCTGCGCGTCTTTTGAGCGGTGAGGACTCTTTCCTCCAATGCCCTCCCCCTCCTAGGGGGAGGTCAGGTGGGGGTGAGGGCTCTTTCCTTTAATGGGTGTCCTCGCCCGCTACCGCGAATACCTCCCGATTGGACCCAACACCCCTGACGTCGACCTGAACGAGGGGTCGACTCCCCTGGTGCCCAGCCGCAACATCGCCCGCGCCCTCGGCCTCAAGCGGCTGTTCTTCAAGTACGAGGGCCTCAACCCGACAGGCTCGTTCAAGGATCGGGGCATGGTCGTGGCGGTCGCCAAGGCGCTCGAGGCGGGCAGCAAGGTCCTGATGTGCGCATCGACGGGCAACACGTCCGCGTCGATGGCCGCGTACGCCGCGCGCACAGGAGTGCGCGCCATCGTGGTCGTGCCCTCAGGCGAAATCGCGATGAACAAGCTGTCGCAGGCATTGATGTATGGAGCCAAGGTCGTCGCCCTGAAGGGCACGTTCGACAATGCGCTCGACACCGTAAGGGAGCTGACCAGTCGCTATCCTGTGGCGCTCATGAATTCCGTCAACCCGCACCGTATAGAAGGACAGAAGACAGCGGCCTTCGAGGTGATCGAGGCGCTCGGCGATGCCCCCGACTATCTGTTTCTGCCGGTCGGGAACGCGGGCAACATCACCGCCTACTGGAAAGGATTCCGCGAGTACCACGCCGCGGGTCGGGCCACGCAGCTGCCCCGGATGGTGGGCGCGCAGGCGGACGGCGCGGCTCCCATCGTCACCGGCCACCCGGTCGAGCACCCCCGGACCGTCGCCTCCGCGATCCGCATCGGGAACCCGGCGTCGTGGGAGGGCGCGACCAGCGCTCGCGACGAGTCGGCCGGCGCGATCGCCGCCGTCACCGACACCGAGATCCTGTCGGCCCAGGTCCGTCTCGCGGGCACGGAGGGCTTGTTCTGCGAGCCCGCGTCCGCGGCGCCGCTGGCGCTGCTGTTCAGGCTTGTCCAGGAAGGGCGGATCGACAAGGACGCGACCACCGTGGTCGTGCTCACCGGCTCCGGCCTCAAAGATCCTGACGCGGCGTTGAAGAATGTCGAGCCCCCGATTGAACTCGAGGGCGATGCCCGTACACTGGCGAAGGTCTTGAAGCTATGAAGCAAACACGCACCCATTCAGGCGCCTTGTAATGCGCATCCGCGTGCCGGCTTCGATCGCCAACATCGGCTCCGGTTTTGACTGCATGGCCATGGCCATCGACCTCTGGCTGGAGGTGATCGCGGAGCCCGCCGGCAAGCCCTCATGGGACTACGAGGGCGAGGGCGCGGAGTACCTGATGGCCCATCCGAACCCCTTCTCCAAGATGAAGATGAAAGGCGTCGTCAAGAGTGAGATACCTCTCGGCGTCGGCCTCGGGAGCAGCGCTGCCGCGCGGCTCGCGGCTTCCGCGCTCACTGAGCCGTGGGACCTGAAGAGCCACATCATCGACGCGGGCGCCGACGAGGGCCACCTCGACAACGTGGCGGCGTGCGCGTCGGGAGGCATCCGGATCGTCTCCGAGCAGTTCGACGAGCGCCTGCCCAACCCCGGGTGGGGCATCGCGCTGTTCGTCGCCCATATTCCACTGTCGACTGACAAGGCCCGCTCAGTGCTGCCCGAGACGGTTCCCCTTGAGTCCGCCGTCTACAACGCGGCGCGCGTCGGCCTGCTGGTCCGGGCGATCACCGCCAAGCGTCCGACGCTGCTCGAGCACGCTTTGCGCGACCGTCTCGCGCAGCCCCATCGCATCCACCTCTATCCGTGGGTGCAGGACGTGATGGACGCCGCGGACCGCGCCGGCGCGTACGCCGCCTCCATCTGCGGGGCCGGACCCAGCGTCTTCGCCTTCTGCGCGCCCTCGCAGGCGATCCGCATCTCGCGCATCATGGCCGCCGCGGCACCGACCCACGGACGTGCGCTTGTCACCAAGTTGACGGACAAGGGCATGTTCCGTTCTCTGTGATCGTCCAGAAGTACGGAGGTACCTCTGTCGGCAGCGCGGCTCGGATCCGGCGGGTGAGCCGAAGGATCGCCGAGACCGTCAGGCGCGGCGAGCAGGTGGTCGCCGTCGTCTCCGCGATGGGTCACACGACCGACCGGCTGATCGCACTCGCGCAGAGCGTCAACCCCGAGCCGCCCGCGCGCGAGCTCGACATGCTCGTCGCCAACGGGGAGACGATCACCGCGCCGCTGGTCGCGATGTGCCTGGAGGGAATGGGCGTGCCGGCGATCTCGCTGTCAGGCCTGCAAGCAGGCGTGCGCACGAGCGCGCAGCACTCCAGAGCGCGGATCCAGGACATCAAACCGGAGCGCATC
>Ga0073928_10002880_pt1 | contig 28361 bp, 30 predicted proteins | sample PaiPotPPA55metaG_FD_76969 | JGI IMG/M metagenome (GOLD analysis project Ga0073928, IMG submission 76969) | Iron sulfur acid spring bacterial and archeal communities from Banff, Canada, to study Microbial Dark Matter (Phase II) - Paint Pots PPA... ...
CCGGCGAGATCTTCGGCTTGCTCGGTCCCAACGGCGCCGGCAAAACCACCACCATCGGCGTGCTCACCACCGCCGTGAAACCTACCGCCGGCTCGGCCGCCATCATGGGCGTCGACGTGGCCCGCGACCCCATCGGCGTCAAGCAGCGCATCGCCGTCGTGCCCCAAACCAACAACCTCGACCGCAGCCTCCGCGTGCGCGAAATCCTCACCTTCCACGCCGCCTACCACGGCGTTCCGCACCGCGAGCGGGAAGCCCGCGCCGACGCCATCCTCGACGAAATGGGCCTCGGCGAGCGCAAGCACGACCGCGTCAATCAATACTCCGGCGGCATGACCCAGCGCCTCATGATCGCCCGCGCCCTGATGCATTCGCCCGGCGTCCTGTTCCTCGATGAGCCCACCAATAACCTCGATCCGCAATCCCGCCTGTTCCTCTGGGACCGCATCCGCGCGCTCAACGCCCAGGGCATCAGCATCCTGCTCACCACCCACGATATGGACGAAGCCGATCGTCTGTGCGGCCGCATCGCCGTCATGGATCATGGCCGCATCCTGGTCAACGACACTTCGGCCGAATTGAAAAAGCTGATCCCCGGCGGCAATGCGGTCGAGCTGCGCGTGGGCCTGCCCGAGCCGGCCGCCGCCGCGCGCATATTGGAATCGCTGCGCGCGCTGCCTGGCGCCGCCAAGGTCGATCAACTCGACGCCGATGCCGCGCCCGCGCCCGACGACGATCCCGGTATCGCCACCTTCCGCCTCTACGCCGAAACCGCCGGCGCGCTCGTAGGCCCCGCCACGCAAGCCGTGCTGCTCGCCGGCGCCCAAGTTCGCGATCTCCACCTCAAGCAGCCCAGTCTCGAAGACGTGTTCATCTACTTAACCGGGAGGCATCTCCGCTAATGGATCGCCTGCGTCTCGCGCTCAATGCGTTCTTCGCCATCCTGCGCCGCGATCTCGTGGTGACCCGCCGCGAGGTCGTCCAATTCCTGCTGATGGCGCTCGTGCAGCCGATGTTCTTCCTCTTTATCTTCTGCAAAATCCTGCCCAGCATCGGACTCGCAGGCGCGAATTTCGCCGCGCTGCTGCTGCCCGGCATCGTCGGCCTCACCGAGCTGATGGCCGCCATCCAAAGCATGGCGCTCCCGCTGGTGCTCGACCTGGGCTTCGCGCGCGAGATCGACGACCGCCTGCTCGCCCCCATCCCCGTCTGGATGGTTGCCGCCGAAAAAGTTCTGTTCGCCTCCCTGCGCGGCATGGTCGCCGGCGCCATCATCTTCCCCGCCGCTATGTGGACGCTCGGCAGCCGCTACGCCGTCCGCACCGACCGCATCGGCGTCCTCATCGGCATGATCATACTCGCCGCCTTCGCCGGGTCCGGCATCGGCCTGCTGATCGGCACCATGGTGAAGCCCGAACAAATCAGCTTGATGTTCACCCTCATCCTGACGCCGCTTCTGTTCACCGGCTGCACCTATTATCCCTGGAGCGCGCTCGGCAGAATCCGTTGGTTCCAGATCGTGACGTTATTCAATCCGCTAACCTACGTCGCCGAAGGCCTCCGCTACGCCATGGTGCCGCCCGTCCACGGCCATTCCATGGCGACGCTGCCCATGCCCTGGGTGCTCCTCGCCCTCGCGATCAGTATCTCGCTCGGCGTCGGCCTCGGCGTGCGCACCTTCCGTTCCCGCGTCGTAAGCTGACTTGACACCGCCGTGCGCCGTCTTTAACCTTAAAACATGGAAGTTCATCTCACCAACCCCGACCTCGAAGCGAAGCTGAATCAGTGGGTCGCCGAAACTGGCCGCCCTGCCGAAGAACTGGTGGAGGACGCCATGGCCGGATATTTCGACGAGCTTCGCCAACTGCGCACTTTGCTGGATACGCGGTATACCGAAATCAAGAGCGGCAAGGTGAAGCTCATCGATGGCGACGAAGCACGAAAACGGCTGCTGGAGAAAATCGAGGCGACCCGCCGCGAACCATGACCGGTTACGCGCTCCATCCGGAAGCATACATCGACCTCGACGAGATCCGCGAGTTCATCTCCAAACCAACGACAGCCCTGACGCCGCAAGACGAGTGATCAGCCGCATATTTGACGCTCTCGATACCCTGGCGCCTTTTCCGCACCAGGGGCACAGGCGGCCCGACCTCACCTCGTGGCCGCTGCGCTTCATCCGCGTCTACGACTACTTGATCGCCTACGCGCCGGACGAAAAACCGTTGGCGGTAGTTGCCTTTGTGCATGGCAAGCGCAACCCGCGCATCATAGCTGCAATCTTGCAAAGCAGGATTACCAATCTCCCATCCGGATGACACCTCCCTCGATCACAAATTATCAGATATCTTTATCTGGTTACCCTTCAACCACATAACGAAAAGCGGGCAGCAGTTCTTCACACCCCGTCCGCTACTCTGTGGTGTGAAACACGAAACTGCAACCGCAATGACGCACCATCCGGTGCCATCCGGCGAAATGGACAGGCTCACCGCCCTGGCCCTCGCCGCGGGAAAGGATTTTAACGATGAGCTGACTTTCATCCTCAACCACGCGGATCTTTCGCTCGACCTGCTCCCCGCCGGCCACCCCGCGCGCCCCGAGCTGATCGCGCTCCAGCACTCCGCCACCCGCTGCGCCGAAATCACCCGCTGCCTGCTCCTGCTGACTCTCCGCGCGCGCGACGCACACACCGCGCTAAATTGAAATTTGCGCATTCTGGGCATCGAAACCTCCTGCGATGAAACCGCCGCCGCGGTCGTCGCGGACAACGCCGCAATTCTCTCCTCCGTGGTCGCGTCCCAATGGGACACGCACGGCAAGTATGGCGGCGTCGTGCCCGAGCTGGCCTCGCGCGAACACCTGCGCGCCATCGTGCCCGTCACCCGCGAAGCGCTCGATCGCGCGCATACCCGCCTGCCCGATCTCGCCGCCATCGCCGTCACCGCCGGCCCCGGCCTGGTCGGCTCGCTCCTTGTCGGCATCACCTACGCCAAGTCACTCTCGTTCGCGAGCGGCGTTCCCCTGATCGGCGTCAACCACATCGAAGGCCACATCCACGCCGTCGTGCTGGAGTCCGCGCGCGACGGCCATCCGATCGAGTATCCCGCCCTCGCCCTGGTGGTCAGCGGCGGCCACACCCACCTGTTCGAAGTCCGCGAAGACTTCCAGTACCGCCTGCTCGGCAAGACCCGTGACGACGCGGCCGGCGAAGCCTTCGACAAAGTCGCCAAGCTGCTCGGGTTCTCCTATCCCGGCGGCCCGGTGATCGACCAGCTCGCCCCGCACGGCAATCCGCGCGCCGTACGCTTCACGCTCGCCCGCATGAAAGGCAACGCGCTCGACTTTAGCTTCAGCGGCCTGAAGACCGCCGTGCTGCGCTGGGTCGAAAGCCACGACCTCGCCGCCGAGATCCAAGCCCGCCGCGATTTACTCCGCACCAACCCGCGTCCCTCGCTCGATCAGTGGCTGGCCGTCACCCGCCCCCCGACGCTCGACCTGCTGGCTTCCTTCCAGTACACGGTGATCGAGGAGTTGCTCCGCCGCGCCGTTGCCTCGGCCGAGACCATCAGCGCCCGCACCCTAATCATCTCCGGCGGCGTGGCCTCGAACGCCGGCCTGCGCGCCGCCGCACGCGCCGCACGCCTCCCCTATCCCGTGCTCTTCCCCTCGCCCGGTCTCTCCACCGACAACGCTGCCATGATCGCCGCCGCCGCCTTCCCCCGCCTCGCCCGCCTCGAGTTCGACGACTTCACTCTCCCCGCCAGCGCCAACCTCACGCTCGCCTGACGTGGCGCAGGCTGCTACGATTATTCGCGTGGCCGCAGGCTCAAGGAACATCGCGCTCTACTGCTGCTTCCTCCTCGTTCTGCCAAACGCGATCTACAAGACCTGGCACACCCTAACCAAACAACCCATCGACACCCACTCCCTACCAGCCATCACACTCGACGCACTGGGCACCTTCGGCGTGCTCGTCGGCGTCCCGTTGCTTGTCATCGATGTCATCAAATCCCGCCGCCAGCCGGACGCGCTGATCCCCGCCACCCGCGCCACCACAGTCGCTCTCTGCTGTCTCCCCCTCATCGTGCCGCTAATACTCTTGAAAGCCTGGCACCGAATAACCGGACAGCCGATCGTCATCATGAGCACGCCGACCGTCATTCTCGGCGCGCTCGGCATGTTCGGCTTCGGCCTTCTGTGTGTCGAGGTCATCCGCTCCGCCCGGCATCGGTAAGAACCAATGTTCGAATACGGCGGCCAGCCAAAAACCCGCGACCCATTCTGGGGCTTCTATGTTGTCCAGCTCGTGCTTGCCTACCCGATCATTGGCATCGCCACGGCGCCATTCGCCGCGCTCTTTTCCATACTCGGACTCAGCGGCCAAAATCCTTCACACGTCTCCTTTGCCGGATACGACGCGCTTCTATGTCTCTTCATCGGTGCGTTGGTTGGAGCCGCTATAGGTTACACGTTTCCATCGCTCCAACCCAGCGGACGCTGGATCTGGCTGCTGCCAACTATCTTTGCGGTCCCTGTCATGATCCTCTATTTCTTAAAATCGCAGCCGGTGCCACAGCTTCCGCCGAGCCTCTTCTTCACCGATGAGGGCTTGGACCCCGTTCTCTTAACGCTGCCGGCCTGCGCGAACACCGGATATTCGATAGGCATGGTCCTACTCGCGCCTTTACGCCGTTGGGTGACGCATGGTCCCAGCGCTACGCGGCGTATCGCGCTTCTCACGCTCGGATGCACCGGGCTCTTGCTGGCGTCAGCCGGCTTGCTGCACGTTCTAGAGGAGCGCTACGCTACCGCGGCGAACAAGGTACGCACCGTCATCGAGCCACACGGCTTACCGTTCTCTCCGGATCCTGACCTGCTCTGCATAAGCCCGTCCCCGGCAAACCTGCCCGTGCTCAAGGCGCCAGTCGAAACCATCGAAACTCGCACTTGCAGCGAGGGACATCTTCTGCGACCCGGCGAGACAAAATCAAGAAACGCCTACGATATCGAACACGTGAAGATTCTCGTCGGTCCGGTCGCCGGCCGAGAAGGGTGGGTGCCATCTTACGGATTGAGGCATACTGAGCATTAATCCGCCCTCATCCGCGCCACCATCGCCGCGCGACTACCTCATATGTGCAGCCCGTTAAAAATGAGGCGCGCTGCGGTACGGCGCGCGCGTCTGACTCAGTGCGAGTTGTTCAATAGGACTGACACGCCAATAAGCGTACTGTAAAGACCGTTCACCACCAGCGCGTCCGGCAGGGATCCTCCCGAGAACCGCCCGGTGACCATGTCTATCGGGCTTGCACCCGTGCTGAAATACACCGGCGCGGCAAATGTGCCATCTCCATTTCCCGGAAGGACCACCAGAGCATTCGTCTCCTGAGCGGCGGCCATGATGTCCATCTTGCCGTCTCCATTGACGCCCAGTATTGCAAGCGCTCGCGGAAAGCAGCCGTAAGGGCAAGCCACGATGCCCGAACCACTCGCGAAGGTCCCATCGCCGTTCCCAAGGAGAACCGTGATCGTATTCGAAGACGAGTCGCTGACGGCCAAATCGGGTTTTCCATCGCCATTCAAGTCATCCACGGCTACGTATTGGGGATAAGAGCCGGCCGGATAGTAGACAGGCGTGAGGAACGAACCGTCGCCTTTTCCAAGCAGCACGGCGACGTTGTTCGAATGCTGGCAAGTCACAACAAGATCGATGAACCCGTCACCGTTCACATCCGCCCCGGCGATCCCATAGGGTTGGCCCGCGACTGCGGTAATCATGGGAGTTTGAAAGGTGCCGTCTCCGTTTCCTAGCAGAATCACGAGTTGGTTTCGTGCAACGGTAATGGCCAGGTCGAGCTTGCCGTCATGATTGAAGTCCGCTGCGACTGCCGTGTTCAAGCCATTCGTGACGGCGATGTGTTTTGGCGCGCCCAGTCGACCCTGGCCATTGCCCAGCAGTACAGAAATCATGTTGCCGCCGATGGCAACGACGTCGGCATTCCCATCACCGTTGAAATCTCCCGTGACCAGCCAACCGGCAGGCGGAACCGTGGCGGAGTCCGACTGTTGGAATCCACCTTTGCCATTCCCGAGATACACGAATACCTGGCTAGTCGAGGCGCCAAAGCCGAAGTTGGAGGCCACAAAATCGAGATGGTGATCGCCGTTGAAATCGGCGGCGGCAATTGCGCCGGCAGAAGGCAGCGGCACGGTCGGCGCATTGAACCTGGCGCGTTTGTTTCCCAGGAAGACAGTAATGGAGCTCGAACCTTGGTTAGCGGTGACGAAGTCGGCGATGCCATCCCCGTTGAAATCACCCGAGGTGACACTTTGCGGCTGCTCACCGGAAGCGGCGAAACTGGCGGGCGAAAATGTCCCGTCTCCTTTGCCCAGCAGGACGGATACTCCGTCCTGGTCGTAGTCGCCAACCAGGAGGTCGAGCTTGCCGTCGCCATTCACATCGCCGACGGCAACGCAGTCGCCTTGAAGCACGGGATACGCCGCCTGGGGTTGAAGCGTGCCATCGCCGTTTCCAATAAATACGTAGGCGCCGAGGCCACCGACTACCACCACATCCGCAACACCCGTGCCTCTCAAATCTGACGCAGTCATAACCCCGGGCAATCCGGGGCCGGCGTTCAGAACTGCCTCCGATCCTAGGGCGAAGGTTCCCAAGCCATTTCCGAGGAGCACCTGCACATAGGTTCCGGTACTGTTGAAGACGGTCAACGCGAGATCGAGATTGCCATCGCCGTTGAAGTCCGCGGCAGCCATGCCGTAGATGGTACCGTTAGCCGTGGTGTTGACTGGTGATTCAAATGTGCCGTCGCCGCGCCCTAGAAGGATCGAAATGGTCGTGCCGTTGGAAAGGGCCAAATCCGGGACACCGTCGTTATTGAAATCTCCGACGACAATCCCCGTGATCGGCGCGGATACCGGGTAAGTAACGCCGGGAAGAAATGTGCCATCCCCGTTTCCCAGTGAGACCGTTACAGCACCGGTGAGTAACGGGGACGAATTAGAGGCCAGGTCCAGGTTACCATCCCCGTTGAAGTCCGCCGCCACGGTCTGGGCAGCGTAGCCATTATTCGTGTTGACCGGTGGCTGGAATGTCCCGTCGCCATTGCCGGCGAAGAAGTCGTAGCCGTCGAAGTCCGTGAGCAGGACGTCCAGCTTCCCGTCATTGTTGAAGTCTCCTGACACGATGGCCGTGGGCAATGCGGTGCCAGTGAAGTCGCGGGGGGCGCGAAACGAGATGGTTTGCGCAGCCAGGAATCCGGCTCCGTAGCACAGGCACAGGCAAAGCAGGCGCATGGTCCCTCAATTGTACACCGGGCTCGCACCACGAAGGATGGCCACTTAGCCAATCCTCAACCGCACCGCCGTCTCAATATGATACGTCTGCGGAAACAAATCCACAAGCGTCACCCCTCCACCGCGTCACCCCTCCACCCGAATGTGAGAATGCCGTCGACCTCTCGCGCAAACCCGCGTCTTGCGCGCTCAAAGTCACGGGCCATACCAATAATTGCGGCGCATATATCGCCGGACCCAGGCGATTCGATGAGTTGATCGCGTGCATGTTTGATTGCGGCCCGCTGATCGTAATGCTGCCGGCGGACGCGGCGGAGAAAGCCACGCGCACGAATCCGCCACTGCTCGAACCGCACAAACGCGAGGCACTGGATGGCTTGCCGGCCAGCCCTCGCCCCGTTGATGGGACACCTTCTCACGCCGCAAGCAGATTCCGACCTCGATGATATTTGGCACTACGTTGCCTCCCAGAGCGGCAGCGTGGATCTTGCCGGCAGGCTTATCGCCTCGATTACTACCGCTTCGGCCCTGTCCATGTAGCCCCCGCCCACCCATGCTACACTCCACCTATGCCTCCCCATGACACGCCGGATGAGCCGCCGCCTTTCCTGGGCGCGTGGCCGCGCGTATACGCCGCGGTGGTCATCTATCTGGCGCTCGTCATCGCCGCCTGCTACGCGTTCACCCGCTGGTTTTCATGAGACCCCTGGACTGGCTGGTGATGGTCGGGTCGCTGGCTTCCATCATCGCCTACGGGCTGTATCGCGGGCGCGGCAGCAACACGGTCGACCGCTACCTGCTGGCCGGCCGCACCATGCCCTGGTACGCCATGGCGCTTTCCATCATGGCCACTCAGGCCAGCGCCATCACCTTCATCTCGACCACCGGCCAATCCTATGTGGACGGCATGCGCTTCCTCCAAATCTACTTCGGCATGCCCCTCGCCATGGTGGCGATTTCGGCCACCGCCGTCCCCATCTTTCATAGGGCAAGAGTCTACACGGCGTACGAGTACCTCGAAAACCGGTTCGACGCCAAGACGCGCGCGCTGGCAAGCATTATTTTCTTGATGCAGCGTGGCCTCTCGGTGGCCGTGGCCATGGCAGCGCCGGTGATCGTGCTGGCCATCATCCTGGGCTGGCCGGAGCGGCTCACCACGGCCCTCATCGGCGTCACCGTGATTCTCTACACCGTGACGGGCGGGATTCGCACCGTCACCTGGACCGATGTGCAGCAGATGATCATCATCATGTTCGGCCTGATGGTGGCGCTCGTCACGATCATCGTGCTGCTGCCGCCTTCCGTTTCGCTCTGGGACGCCATGCGTCTGGCCGGTTCCGCTGGCCGGCTGAATCCGGTGACCACGCACTTCGATTGGAACGACCGCTACAATTTGTGGAGCGGGCTGATCGGCGGCATGTTCCTGGCGCTCTCTTATTTTGGATGCGACCAGTCGCAAGTGCAGCGCTACCTGACCGGCAAATCGATCGCCGAAAGCAAGCTGAGCCTGCTGTTCACCGCGGTGGCCAAGATCCCCATGCAGTTTTTCATTTTGTTTATCGGGGCGATGCTGTTCGTGTTCTACATTTTTGTGCCGCCGCCGCTGCTGTTCAAGCATACCGAGTACGATCGCATCCGCGTAGAGAGCCCGCAGCGTTACGCGCCGATCGCCGCGCACTACCAGGATGCCTTCGCGCGGCGGAAGCAGGCGGCGCTCGATATCGTGGCCGCGCGCCATGCGGGCGACGCGCACCTGCAGGACGATGCGCTGGCGCGCTACCGCGGTGGCCAGCGCGATCTGGACGCCGCCCGCCGCGAAGGAGCCGCTCTGGTCGAAGCCACCGGCGGCGAAAAGGGCTTCCAGGACACCAACTACATTTTTCTATCGTTCGTGACCAATTATCTGCCGGCCGGGATTGTCGGTCTGGTGATCGCCGTCATTCTGGCAGCCGCCATGTCGTCGAGCTCCGGCGAGATCAACTCGCTGGCAACGGTTTCGGTGATCGATCTCTACAAGCGCCATTTTCATAAGAGCGGCACGGACCATCACTACCTCAACGCATCGCGCGTAGCGACGGTATTTTGGGGCGCGTATGCCGTCCTTTTCGCGGGCTACGCGCGCAATCTCGGATCGCTGATCGAAGTGGTCAATCGCTTCGGCTCGCTATTTTACGGCTCGCTGCTGGGAGTATTCGTGCTGGCGTTTTTCTTCAAGCGCGTGGGCGGCACCGGCGCGTTCTGCGGCATGATCGCCGGCGAGGCCGCCATCTTCGCTGCGTTTTTGTTTACCGGCATTTCGTTCCTTTGGTACAACGTGATCGGCTGCCTGGTGGTGATCGGCACAGGCGTCGCGGTTAGTTCCGCGAGGCCGGCGCCTAAGACCGGCCAGCTCACCAAGACGTAATCCCTCAATTGCCGTGCTAAACTGTATGTACAAGAGCGCAATGCATGAAGGGTGCGGCCGGATTCGACTGGGACGAAGCCAACATCACGCACATTGCGCGGCACGACGTCACGCCGCAAGAAGTCGAACAGGCGTACACTAACGATCCGCTTATTGTGCTGGCCACCCTGAGTCGAAGTGGCGAGGAGCGGGTCCTTTGCGCGGGGCGCACCGACGCGGGCCGTCCGCTGCAATTTGTGTACACCATCCGTCGGGGCCGAGTGCGAGTCGTCACGGCTCACACGGCGCACAGAAAAGTGAGAGAGAGAATATGAAGGCAAAGAAGGCAGTTGATGTCGATACGCCGCATTTCCGATCCGAAGCGGAAGAGGCAAAATGGTGGGACCGGCATCAGGAGCTGATTGCCGACCTGCTGCTCAAGCACGGCCGCCGCGGCGCCGTGCCCACTAAGAACGTTTCTGTCCGGCTGCCCGTGACGGACATTGACCGGGCTCGCCGGTTGGCCGAGAAGCGCGGCGTGGGATACCAGACGCTCATCAAAACGCTGCTCCACGAGGCTCTCAAGAAGGCATCCAAGACCGCGTGAGAGAGATCGCGGACGTAGTCAGACTTTTTCCGGCACCACGTACGGCGCACGGTATTTCGGCCGCGTGCGCATAGCGTTGGCCTCCGCGTTGCCCACGAAGGTCTCCGCCGCCGCATCGATCAGCAACTCGCGCCCCAGCCGGTAACTCACGTTGGCCATGTGCACCAGCGCCGCGGAGGTGGCGCCCACCGCGGCGTCGGCGGTCAGCTCCGATGCGTTCCGGCTCTTGACCGCCTGCAGGAAATTCGCCATGTGGGCGCGCGTGCCGTCTTCCAACTTCACCGGCTTCATCGGTTCGCCGGGCTCGTGTTTGTCACCCAGGAAAATCTGATACGCGCGGTCATCCACCGCCATGAAGCCGTTGCTGCCGAAGAAGGTCACGCCGATGGTATTCCCGCCGGAAGAGGCGATGCCCGGATCGCCGCGGGTATCCAGGCCGCGCACCTCGAAGACCAGCTCCGCGTCGCCGTAATCGAACGTGGCGATCTGCGTGTTGGGCGTCTCCTGGTCGTCCTCGTACACGTACTTGCCACCCGTCGAGACGACGCTCCTGGGCAGCCCGTGTCCCAAGCCCCAGCGCGCTAGATCCATCTCATGAATGCCCTGGTTGCCGATATCACCGTTGCCCGTGTCCCAGAACCAATGCCAATTGTACTGGTAGCGATTCTTGGTGTATTCGCGCATCGGCGCGGGACCGAGGAACAGGTCCCAGTCGAGCCCCGCCGGCACCGGCTCGACGGGCGTGTGGCCGATCGAACGCCGCCGCTTGTAGCAGATGCCGCGCGCCATATAGACCTGGCCAATCGCGCCGTTGCGCAGCAGTTCGACGGCCTGCTGCTTATGCGGCATGCTGCGGCCCTGCATGCCAATCTGGACGATGCGCCGGTGCTTGCGCGCCGCCGCCACCATTTGCAGGCCTTCGAAAATGTTGTAGCTGGCCGGCTTCTCGCAGTACACGTCTTTGCCCGCCTCACAAGCCCAGATGGTGGCGAGCGAATGCCAATGATTCGGCGTGGCGATCGAGACCGCATCCACGCTCTTATCTTCGAAGAGCCGCCGCAGGTCTTGATACACGCGCGGCTTGGCGCCTCCTATCCTTTCGACGACTTGCGCGCCGCGCTCGGTTTGCGCGGTGTTGACATCGCACAGCGCCACCACGCGCGCATCCGCCAGATGGCTGAACTCGCGGATGTGATCGGTGCCGCGCCCGCCGATCCCGATGATGCCGATGCCGACCTGGTCGTTGGCCCCTTTGGCGGCCATCGCCAGACCTGCGCCCATCAGAAAAGTTCTGCGCTGCATGGTGACCTCCCGGCAAAAGACAATCGTACACCACGGCTGTGAAGACCGCTTGCTGACGCGCGCGGCTCAGTAAGGCGCGCACATGTTCGAGCCGCTTACGAGCCGCGACCGTGAGGGAGCGATTGCGCCTAGCCGCCGCCCGACGCGCCGTTCTCGAGAAACGTGCGCAGGCGGTGGCTGCGGCTGGGATGGCGCAGCTTGCGCAGGGCCTTGGCCTCGATCTGGCGGATGCGCTCGCGCGTCACCGCGAAGTGCTGCCCGACTTCTTCGAGAGTGTGCTCGCTGCCGTCCTCCAGGCCGAAGCGCATCCGGATGATCTTCTCTTCGCGCGGCTGGAGCGTTCCTAGCACCGAGGCGGTCTGCTCGCGGAGATTGAGATTGATGACCGCGTCGGAAGGCGAGAGGCGGGTCTGATCGACGAGGAAATCGCCGAGGTGCGATTCTTCCTCTTCGCCGATGGGGGTTTCGAGGGAAATCGGCTCCTGCGCCACGCGCAGCACCTTCCGCACTTTCGAAACCGGCAACTCCAGCCGCTTGGCCAGCTCCTCGCTGGTAGGCTCGCGGCCCAACTCCTGAATCATCTGCCGCGAGGCCCGCACCAATTTATTGATGCTCTCGATCATGTGCACCGGAATGCGGATGGTGCGCGCCTGATCGGCAATGGCGCGCGTAATGGCCTGCCGCACCCACCAGGTCGCGTAGGTGGAAAACTTGTAGCCGCGGCGGTATTCGAATTTGTCCACCGCCTTCATCAGCCCGATGTTGCCTTCCTGGATTAAATCCAGAAATTGCAGGCCGCGATTGGTGTAGCGCTTGGCGATGCTCACCACCAGGCGCAAATTGGCCTCGATCAGCTCGCGCTTGGCACACTCGGCTTCCTGATCGGCCCGCGTGATGATGGCCAGCGTGCGGCGCAGTTCGGGCGCCGTCGAGCCATATTGCTCCTCGAGCAGCGTGAGCCGCTGCGAATGACCCCGCTGTTCCCGCCGCAGCTCTTTGATGCCTTCCGCGCGGGCTCCCGGCCACGTTTCCATGCGTCGCTGCGAACGGGCGATTTCCCGTTCGACCGGCTTCATCTCATCCACCGCCGCACGAATCAGTCCGCTGAATTGCCGCTGCGCCTGGCTCACGAAACGCACCGTGCGAATGCTGCGCGAGATCTTCACCCGCAGCCGGTTGGTTTCCCATTGCAGCCGGCGATACTGCTTGGGCTTCATGCCGCGCGGGATGGCCAGCAATTTCTGCCGGGATTGCAGGTATCTCCTCTGCAGCCGGGCAACATCTTCGGCCATGGCCAGGAACTGGTCGCGGCTTTCCTCTACCGCCTCTTCGCCCATCATGGGGTCCGGCACCTGCACGATGTCCCGCGCCAAGACCGAACCGCTGCGCACATCGTCCGCCACGTTCAGAATCTCCTGCACCACCAGCGGCGAGCGCGATAGCGCTTTCATGACGATGTTCTGGCCGCGCTCGATGCGGCGGGCAATCTCGATCTCGCCGCCGCGCGTCAGCAGCGGCACCGTACCCATCTCGCGCAGGTAGGTGCGCACGGGATCGTTGATCTTTTCGCCGACCCCCGGCACCAGATCCAGATCCAGCGGCTCTTCGCTATCCTCCGGCTTTTCGAGCTTGCCGTCCTCCAGGATTTCAATGCCGTTGGAATCCAAATTGGTGAGCAGTGCGTCGAGCTCGGAGCCGTTGTTGAGGTCGCTGGGCAACACTTCGCTCAGCTCGTCGTAGAGCACGTAGCCTTTGTCCTTGCCGCCCTCGACTAACTGCTGCAAGCGATCGAATTTATCTTCCGGTGCCACTGAAGCGCCGCACTCCCAAGGCGGTAACCGTTTCCCACATTGTACACCAGCGCGTCTCTCCGTAACTATTATTGCCGCTCGAGCTGATGCAATTCCTGGGCCAGCCGCAAGGCCTCTTTCAGATCCCCGGCCCTCTCCGCTTCCTTGACGCGCGTCTTCAGCGCCGCCAGTTGCGTCTTCCAGCTCGCCCGTTCCAGGCTCTCGAAACATTGCTCCCCTTGTTGTAGTGAAACGGCGGCCTCGATCGTTTCATCGCGTAGTACCGCGGAGGCTAATAATTCCTGATCGTTCTCTTCCAGACGGGCGTTGAGTTCCTCATAATCCACGCGTGCGCCGCTCGAGTGCAAGGCGAACAGCGCCCGGAAAATGCGCCGGGTGACGAACTGCTCGACTGCGGGAAGGCCCTCCAGCCGCGGCACCAGTTTCTGGCGCGCCTCGCCATCGGAGAGCAGCAAGCCCAGCAGCATCTTTTCGTCCGCGCGCGGAGTCTCGCGCACCACCCCTACAACTTTCTTATCGCGCCGGTCCATGGCGGACTTGCGAAAATTCTCCAGCACCAGCCCGGCATCCACCCCCAGGTAACCGGCGACATCGTTGGCCACCGCCACCCGCTCGATTTTCTCCGGCAGCCGCTGGATGGCCGGCAGCAGAAACTGAAAACCGGCCACGCGCCCCTCCGCCGTGCGCATATCGAATCTCTTGCGCGCCCGGTCCGCCAGCCAGTAGAAGTAGCTCTGCGCCTTGTCGACCTTGGCGCGATACGCATCCGCGCCGCGCTCCAGGCAGTATTCATCGGGATCCAGCCCGCCTTCAAGTTCCACGATGCGCACGTGCATACCTTCATCCAGCAGCAAATTAATGGACCGCTCGGCGGCGTCGGCGCCGGCGGCATCCGGATCAAAATTCACCACCATTTTGTCCGTATGCCGCCGCACTGTCTGCACCTGTTGCGCCGTGAGCGACGTGCCGCAGCTTGCCACGACTTCCCGGACGCCCGCGGCGAACACGCCGATGACATCCATGTAGCCCTCTACCAGCACGGCGCGATGGGCTTTACGCATGCCTTCTTTCGCGCGATGGAGATTGTAAAGCACAGTGCTCTTCTTGTATATCGGCGAGTCGGCGGAGTTCAGATACTTAGGCTCGTCGTTGGGGTCGAGCGCGCGGCCCCCGAAAGCGATCACTTTACCTGACTCGCTGTGGATGGGAAACATGAGCCGGTTGCGAAAACGATCGTAGAAGCTGCCGTCTTCGCGCTTAGCCAGCAGGCCGGATTGCTCCATCTGCGCCGCGGTGAATTCGTGCTTTTCGAACAGGCGCACGAGGCCGCGCCCGGAGCGTTCCGCATAGCCGAGGCCGAACTGCTCGGCGACATCCGCCGATACGCCGCGCTTTTCGAGGTAGCGCCGCGCCTCGGCTCCAGCCGGGCCAGCAAGCTGCTCGCGAAACGCCTCCTGCGCCAGGTCCTGCATCTGGTGGACGGCCGCGCGCAAACGGGTCTCCGGGTCGGCATACTCGGCGCGCTTCGGCATCGGGATGCCGTTGCGCTCGGCCAGCAGCTTCAGCGCCTCGGGAAAGCTGACGTGCTCGAATTCCATGACGAACTTCAGCACGTCGCCCGACGCGCCGCAGCCGAAGCACTTGTAGAATTGATGCGTGGCGTGGACGGAGAACGACGGCGTCTTCTCGTTGTGGAACGGGCATAGGCCGGTGTAGCGCGAGACGCCTGACTTGCGCAGGCGCACGTACTCCCCGATCACCTTGACGATGTCGACGGACGATTTGAGTTGTTCTTTGAAGTCCACGGGAAGCGATCAGCTATCAGCTTATCAGCTATCGGTTTCGGCTCGCCTTTTTTGAGAGCAGCATTGCAAGCGCCAATCGCCTGCGACAGCCTGTGTTAGCCTAGATACGAGATGGCACGCGCGACGGAAAAGTCCAAAGGAGCCGCACCGCATCCCCGCAAGCGGGCGCGTGATTCGCACAACATGCCCCGCATCGCCCGCACCATCCAGCGCTTGGGCCGTTTGATCCCGGACGAAGAATTGCGCCGCTTTCCCAAGGATCTCTCAAGCCAGGTCGACCACTACGTGTACGGAACGCCGAATCGGTGAGGCGCGTTTTTGCGGACACCCTCTACTGGCTGGCACTATTCGTGCCGGGCGACGCATGGGCCGAAGCGGCCGCCGGCGCCCCGCTTGCAGACGCAATTCTGGTCACCACGGAAGAGGTGCTGAGCGAATTCCTTACCGCCGTCAGCGCTCACGCCGATCACAGCCGCCGCCTTGCTTGTCGCGCCGTCCGCGAGATCCTCGCGGAGCCTGGCGTCGAGGTGGTTGCCCAATCCCACGAGTCCTTCCTAGCTGGCTTGGCGCTGTATGAAAGGCGCCCCGACAAGCAGTATAGCCTCGTAGCTTGCATCTCCATGAACGTCATGCGCCAAAAGCAGATTGAGGAAGTCCTTACCAACGACCGGCATTTCACTCAGGAAGGTTTCGTGCGGCTGCTGGATCGGGGAGCCTGAGCGCCGCGGCACTCAAATGGAACTGGGAATCCGGGACCGGTCATCGGCGCGACCGCGCACGTTGGGCTCCGTTCCTTCGGGCTGTGGAGTGGCCGGTGCAGCGCGTGCTCGGGCAAGCTAACGCCCTAATCACGGCGTTAGTACCGTTGGTCCCAAGAAACGCCCCGGCATCCACCCCTCGAGACCCCCGGGGTCGGCCGTCTTTGATCTTGACGAACTCGACTTCTATCGCCCTGAAAAGAACTGGCGGCTTTCGATGTTGGCCTTCGTGCCACTTGGAATAAACACTCCCTGCGGTGGATGCTCAATCCAAGTCGCCGTACCATCAGGAAGGCTACCAAACAGAGCAATCGGTGCTCGTTGCCATTCGGCATCACATGCAGTTGAATACTTCTGAAGGATGTCGAACTTGGTGACTAGAACGCCACCAGCGGGAGTCGGATTTACGACGGCTTCGCTTAGATCGCCGCAGCCACAATCCAGCAAGAGAGCAATCGTAATGATGGACATCAATGGAGAGCGATGAACCACTACAGAAGTAATGACGAATTCCAGATTCATTTCGTCGAGTCGTGCGCTACGAAAGAACAAGTTTCTGGAGGACGGAACGTGGGTGTGGCGGCTGCGGTGGCTCTGCTCGTGAAAGCCGCTATGACTGGGAGCGGGATTGCGTTGCGGGCCAGCGCATGCTCAGTATGCCATAATTTTTCTAAGGGATCATTGGAGCCTGGTTCGCCGGTTTCTCGCACGCGCAGAGGATCGCTATGTGGCTTATCGAAAAAATCGAGATCAACGGAGGCTTCCTGCCCGGCCTCACCGTGAACATCCCCAGGGGGCTGACTTGCATCATCGGAGCGCGCGGCAGCGGAAAATCGACCCTCGCGGAATCCTTGCGGTTCGCCGTTTCCGGCACATCCGGTGCGCCGAAGCATTGCGTCGACCTGGTGAACGCCAACCTGGCCGGCGGAGCTCTCGTGACGGTCACTGCTCTGGCCGAAGGTTTGAACCGCTACATTATTAAGAGAGCCCTGAAGCAGCAACCGGTCCTGCTGACCGCGGACGGCAGAACGATCGACACCGTCGATCTCGATTCGCGGCACGTTTCTGCCGCTGGATGCCTATAGCAGCCAGGAAATCGAGGCCATAGCGGATGAGGTGCTCGGCCCCAAACGTCGCAGCCTCCTCGACGAACTGCGTAGCGAGCAGATGCACGCCATCCATCTCTCTCTTGCGGAAAGCACGCGTGAACTCGATGCGAATGCCGACCGCATTCGGGCGGCGCAGCGAAAGATCCAGGATCTGACCGAGCAGACCGAAGAACTCGCCGACGTGCGCGCCCGCCTGAGCGCTCTTCCGCCATCCGATCAGGAACAGGCGGCGAATTTTGTTACCCTGTCGCGCCAGCAACAGATGAATCAACGCGAGATCGCCAAGCTCGACGCGGCGGATCGCGACTTTCGCACGCTATCCCAAACCTTGGAGCAACTGCGTCGCGAGGCGCAGGCTGCGTTCAAGGCACGTCTCGCGGAGGAGCAATCCGCAAATGCGGCCACGCTCAAGCGCTATGATGATCTGCTTGCCGGGGCGCTGGCGGGCGTCGAAAAACACGCTTCGGCCATCGGCGATGCGATTCGCAAGGCACAGGACACGTTAGTCAAGGCGCGCGAAAGCGTCGGCCAGGCCCATTCGAGTCATGCCAGCGAAGTGGCGCGGTTGACGGCGCTCAACCAGGTGGCCAGCGAGCAGGCCCGCCTGCGTGCATCGCTTGAGCAGCAGGTTGCCCGGCTGCAAGCCATCGAGGAACAGCGCTTGGAAGCGAGCGCCGAGTTGAACGCGCTGCTGGAAAAGCGAAAAGCTCTGAAGACCGCGCACATTCTGATGCAGGACCAGATTTCCAACTTGCGCGAGGGCATCGCGACGGAGCTGCAGCGCGAAGCTGGCGACCGTGTGCGCATACGGATTATGCGCAATGCGGACCATTTTGCCTATCAGGATATGCTGGTGAACGCATTGAAGGGCGCAAGGGTGCGCAGCCACGACGAAATTATCACCACCCTGATGGAACTCAGGCCGGAACAACTGGCGCAGCTCATTCAGACCAACGACGCCGGCGCGTTTGAAGAGCTCACGGGTTTTGGCAATGAACGCTCGCGCAAAATCCTGGAGGCCTTTCGCGAGAGCGTCGATCCGCTCACGCTGGAAGTAATCGCGATCGAAGACAGAGTCGGCATTGAGCTGAATGTTGCATCCAGTGGCCAGCCTCATTTCAAGGACGCTGCCGATCTCTCGCGCGGCCAGAAGTGCACCGCGCTCCTGCCCATCCTGCTGGCCAGGAGAGACAATCCCCTGATCATCGATCAGCCGGAAGATAATCTGGACAACCACTTCATTTTTGAGACAGTCGTAAATGCGGTGCAGCGGCTCAAGACACGCCGGCAGATGATCTTCATCACGCACAATGCGAATATCCCGGTGTTGGCGGAAGCGGACCTGGTGCTGGTCATGAACTCGGATGGCCGGGTTGGCATGGTGGAGAAGTCTGGATCAGTCGAAGAGTGCCGCGAGCAGATCATCGATCTGTTGGAGGGCGGAAGGGAGGCCTTCGAGCTGCGGTCGAGGCGCTATGCCACCGCTTGAGGCGCCCTACGAGCGGCTGCGGAGCCTGGCTGTGGAGGACCCGCTCGAAGCGCGCAAGCTGTTTCTGAAACTGCTCGATTCTGGCGGCGCCGCGCTCGAAGAATTTCTGGGGCGCGTCTCCTCTCCGGGGGACGGCCGCCTGCGTCAACTGGTTGCCAAGTCATTGCGGAACCCGCGCGACCTGGAGCGCATCGCGCCGCACCTGATCGCGTGGCGCGAAATTGAGACGGACGAGTTCGCCCATCGCGCGATCGCGGGGGCGCTCAAAGGCCTTGAAATGCGGTCCGCGACGCAAACATCCCTGGCTCTCGAAGTCGCCCGGTTGACGGCGGCCATGGGCCGGGAAATGGCGCAGCGCGAGCGGCTGAATCGCGAGTTGGAGATCGCGCGCGAAGTGCAGGAGCACCTCTTCCCACAAAAACTCCCATCCGTGCCCGGCCTGGACTATTGCGGACGCTGCCGGCCGGCGCGCGAAGTGGGCGGCGACTATTACGATTTTCTGCCTCTGCCCGACGGCAAACTCGGCATCGCCATCGGAGACGTGTCCGGCAAGGGCATCGGCGCGGCACTCATGATGGCGAGCCTGGAAGCCTCGTTGCGGAGCCTGGCGTCGCTCGGCCAGGACCTGGCGGAGATGATGGGGCGGGTCAACAACTTGCTACACGACGCATCCTCGACCAGCCGCTACGCCACGCTTTTCTACGCGGAGTACGACCCGCGTAACGGTCAGCTTGCCTATGTCAATGCAGGTCACAACCCGCCTGTGATTTTGCGCAAGTCCGGCGCCGGCTTGGAGGTGCTGCGCTTGGATGTCGGCGGTCCGGTGGTTGGGCTGCTGCGGCATCGCTATCAGGAAGCATCCTGTCTTCTTAGGACCGGAGATCTGGTGGTGCTCTTCACAGACGGCATATCGGAATCCATGAACCCGCGCGACGAAGAATGGGGCGAGGATCAATTGATCGAGTGTGCCAAATCCTGCTACGGCCGGCCGGCCGGTGAGGCACTGACCCGAATCATGAACGCTGCGGAGGTTTTCGCTGCGGGCGCCTCCCAGCACGACGATATGACACTTGTGGTGCTGCGCCTGGTTGGGGACGTTGCGTCGGCGCTCCGTCCCAACTGACGAACTGATTCGACAGTAGGGTTCGGGTCCACGCCTATCCGTGCGCGCACGAAGAGTGGTCAGTGCTTTGCTACAGTCAAAATGAACCGAGAGGAGCACCCGTAAGTGAAGTCTAAGACCATGATCGTGACCGGCGCGTCTCAAGGAATCGGCGCCGGCATTACCCAGGCATTCCTCGATCGCGGTTACAATGTTGTCGCCACTTCGCGCAACATGACGGAGTCGCCGTTTAAGCCCTCGAATAGCTTGGCATTAGTCGACGGGAACATCGGCGAGGCCCCCACGGCTGCCAGGATCGCCGAGACGGCCATCAGCAAGTTCGGCGCGATAGATGGTGTGGTCAATAACGCCGGCATTTTCTTCGCGAAGCGATTTACGGAATACACCGCACAGGACTTCGCATCGCTCTCGGAAGTGAATCTGCTGGGCTACATCTACATTACCCAACTCGCCGTGAAGCAGATGCTGGCGCAAAAGACCGGTGGGAGCGTCATTGCCATCACGAGTGTGTTGGTGAACAATCCCAACGCGGCGGTGCACGCTTCCGTGCCCATGATCACCAAAGGCGGCCTGGAAGCGATCACGCGCAACCTGGCCGCCGAGTATGCCAAAGACGGCATCCGCTTTAACGCGGTCGCTCCGGGCGTTGTGGATACCCCGATGCACGCAAACGACCCCAAGGATGTCCTGAAAACCTTCGCGCCCATGGGAACCCTTCCAGGCGTGAACGATATTGTTGCGGCGGTCCTCTATCTGACCGACGCTGCTCAAGTGACCGGGGAGATCCTGCACGTGGACGGCGGTTCGCACAACGGAAAATGGTAAATAACGCAGAAAGCAGACTCGCAGCCGCGGGCATCACACTGCCCCCCGCGGTGACTCCCTTTGGCGCGTACGTGCCAGCGGTTCGCACGGGAAATCTCCTGTTCCTCAGCGGCATGCTCCCTACGGTCGGCCATGAACCTAAATTCCTGGGCCGCGCCGGAAAGGAGTTGAACGCCGAACAAACCGCGGCCGCTGCTTACGCTGCAGTTCTGAATGCGCTCGCCGTGGCCCGCCAGCACTTGGGGTCGCTTGACAAGATCACGCGGGTGGTGAGGCTAGGAGTCTATATGGCGACGGCCGGCGAATTTTCCGATCATGTCAAAGTTGCCGACGCCGCCTCGGAAATCTTCCGCGATATTTTCGGAGAAGACAAAATGTCGGCGCGCCTGGTCATCGGTGTGGCGAGCCTTCCGCTCGGCGTTCCGGTCGAGTTGGAAGTGATCTTCGAGGTGTACGCTTAGTGCTACAACAATCTTCCTAGCGCGAAAAGAGTCGGGGCCAGCGCCACGATCCCAACCGGCACGCCCACGGCAAACGCCACGGCCTTCCGTCCCGACACGTACCGGTCCCGTATCGCACGTGTGCAAAGCCACGTCAGCACTGGCAAGTTCAACGCCAGCGCCGTCGCGAGGCCAGGCGCGTAACCGCGAAACAGGATCGCGGCGATGACGTGCGGTATGAATACGTTCACCAGCATGGCCACTGCATATCCGAACAGCAGGTAAGTCCAGATTCGTTCCCGCCCGGTCCTCCAACTCAGGTAGGTGATTACCCACGCTGCCAGGGTCAACACCGTGACGGCAAATCGAAACTCGCCGGGCTCAACGGTCCACGGCAGTTCGGTTCGATGCGCCGCCACGAATCCGGGGAGCCAGATCGCCTCCTCCAGGTTGTGTGCGGTTACGACCATCGGGAAGAGCCATTGCAGCCGATGAAAAGACATCGCATCGCCCCCCAGCGCACTACAGAAGAGTCAGTGTGTACTTCATCGGAATCACGATATCTGTAGCGCCCGCAATAACGCCGCGCGCCGCGATGTCGGCAAAATCGGTGGAATCGTAAAAATGGCGGAGGTCATCGCTGAGCTGTTGGTAGATCATTCGCCACCACGCTGTGCGCCCAGCCGGCTCTGCAACTCCTTCCGGTACCGCCTGCTCAATCTCAACCTCGCGCCACCATCCAGAACCACCGTGTACTCGTCCTCCTGGTTAAGCTCGATCGCCCGCACCCGCTCCAGATTGACAATCGCAGACCGGTGAATCCGGCAGAAGCGCCGCTGATCCAGCTCCTGATCGAGATCCGTCAAGCTGCGCCGCAACAAATGCGATTTTCCGCCCGCGTGCAGGCACGCGTAATAATCCGCCGCTTCGATCCAATCGATCTCATCGTGCTTCAAAAACGAAATCTGGCCCGCGCTTCGGATGACCACCCGTTGCGGCGCGCGCGGCGCTTCCTTGCCCTGCGCGATTCTTTCCTTGGCGCGCCGCAGCGCCCGCTCGAACCGCGCATCATCGAACGGCTTCAGCAAATAATCCAGCGCCCCGGCCTCAAAAGCTTTCAGCGCATATTGATCGTAAGCAGTCACAAAAACCAGCGCGGGCGGCAGATCCGCGCCCAGCATTTCTAGTACTTCAAATCCGTCGCGTTCCGGCATCTGCACGTCCAGAAAAACCAAATCGGGCCGCTGGCTGCGAATCGAAGCGAGCGCCTCCATGGCGGAGCCGCACTCGCCCACCAACTCGATTTCAGGATCGCGACGCAACAGCACCGTCAGATTGCTGCGCGCGAGCGGCTCATCATCCACCACCAACGCCCGGATCAATCAGCCCTCCCGCGCCGGCACGGAAACGGAAACCTCCACGCCGCCCGGTTCGCGATTGCACGCGCGCAACAGAAAGGCATCCCCATAGAGGCCGTGCAGGCGCCTGCGCACGTTCGCCAAGCCAACCCCGTTCGCCGCCTTCTCCCAGTCTGCCGGAAGCGCCGGTCCATCATTATATATACCGATCGTGAGCATGCCGTTGGTCCGGCTCGCGGAAATCCGGATTGCCCCGCCCTCGACCCGTTTGGCGATGCCGTGTTTGATGGCGTTCTCGACCATCGGCTGCAGCATCAGCGTCGGCACCTGGGCGGCGAGCAGTTCGCTCGGAATCTCGACACTCAACTGCAGCCGGTCGGCGAACCGCACTTTTTGAATCTCGAGGTATTGCTGCAGGCAGGCCATCTCGTCGGCCAGCGGCGTCAATTGCCGGTTGGAATCATCAATCACCCGGCGCAAAAAATCGCTCAGGCGCGCGATCATGGTCACCGCCGCATCGTTCCTTTGTTCCCGCACCAGCCCCGCGATGGAGTTCAAAGTGTTGAACAGGAAGTGCGGCTCGATCTGCCGCCGCAGCGCCTCGAAGCGCGCCTGCGATAGTTGCTCGTTCAATCGCGCGGTCTCCGCCTGCTGCCGCACCAGACGCTCGCGCGCTTCGATAATGTGTCCGGCGCCCAGGATGATCGAATAGAGCAGGATGGTCCCGAACAGCCCGCTATAGAAGCCGTCGAACCATAGCTCCGAAAATTTCCCCGGGCCGCCCGACAGCGCATACGGGTTAAGCAGCGCCTGCATGCCGGCCGTCCACGCGCTGCATATGGTCTGGATAGTTAGCGCCGCGCCAGCGTGCATGAGCCACGAACTCCAAGGGCCGTGCCTCGCGAGAGGCCGCCGCCGCCCCAACCGCAATACCAGCGGTGTCGCCAGCGCCCAAGGCAGCCAGTGCAGAAACACCGTGATAAACAGCAGCGTCCAGGCGTGCTGCATGCCCTCCGCGCGCATGCCGACGACGGTCTGGCTGGCATCGAACAACGCCGCCCCAGTCCACAGGCACGCGATCCAGAACCAGGCCGGCCGCGTCGAAACGCCAGTTGCGTCCATATGGAGGATCATACCCCACTCGCGGTGCTAAAGGCGTGTTAAATGCAGCCAATCGCCGGACGCGTGCAGCCGGCAGACTGGACGCGCGCCCGCCATCCGCCCGATACTACGAACATGCATATCAAATATCTGTTGCCCAGTACGATGCTGTTGCTGGCCGTGGCCGGCGTTCCCCAAGACACTCCGTCGCGTAACGTACCCGAGTACACCAGTGACGGCCAGATGAAACTTCCCGAGCATTACCGCGAATGGGTGTATCTCTCCACCGGCTTCGACATGAGTTACGCCGCGGCGATGCAGATGGATCATCACATGTTCGACAACGTATTCGTCAATCCCGAGGCCTACCACGCATTCCAGGAAACCGGCAAATGGCCGGACAAGACTATCTTCGTGCTGGAAGCGCGCCGCGCAGCCGACAAAGGCTCGATCAACAAGAAAGGTAATTACCAGACCGACGACATCATGGGCCTGGAAGTCCATGTGAAGGACACGCGGTTCGCCGGCAATTGGGCCTTCTTCGGCTTTGATGAGGGCAAGACGGCCAAGATGATCCCGGTTTCGGAGGACTGCTATTCCTGCCATGCCCAGCACGGCGCCGTCGACACCACGTTCGTGCAGTTCTATCCGACCTTGCTGCCGGTCGCCCAGAAAAAGGGTACGCTGAGCGCTTCCTACGCGAAGTAATCAGTAACGTCTTACCGAGCCGCGACCGGTCAGGGAGCACGCCTGTCTAAGGCCGCCTAGAAAGGAGGCTGCGGCCAGGATTGGCCGCCCCACAACTTGTGCAGAATTACCAGCAGTGGGAGAACTAAGTGGCATTGGGCACTCTTGCCCATGAAAAACAAAACCCCGACCCCCGCCCCCCGCCCCCGCGAGCGCAAGCGAGCCCTGCCCCCAGCCCCGCGAGCGCAAGCGAGCCCGCTACTCGAACTCCGCCTCCGGCACCGGCAGCACATCATGATCCCCCGCCATCCACACATACAACGTCGGTAGCAGGAACACATTCATCACCATCGCCACCATCAGCCCGCCCACAATCACAATCGCAAACGGCCGCTGCGAATCCGAGCCGATGGCGTGCGACATGGCCGCCGGCAGCAGCCCCAGCGTCGCGACCAAGGTCGTCATCATGATGGGCCGCAGCCTCAAGACCGCGCCGTCCACCGCCGCGTCCACAATGGAATGGCCACGCGCGCGAAGCTGGTTGATGTACTCCAGCATGATCACCCCGGTCTCCACGCACACCCCGAACAGCGCCAGGAAGCCTACGCCCGAGGATACGCTGAAGTGCGTGCCCGTGACCAGCAGCGCCAGCAGACCGCCCAGCGGGGCCATGGCGATGCTGACCAGCATCAGGTTGGCCCACTTGAAGGAACCGAACATAGTGTAAAGGATGATGTAGATCACCAGGATGGTCACCGGCAGCACCACCATCAGCCGCTTCTGCGAGCGCTGCTGACTGGCGTATTCGCCGGCCCAACTGATGCGGTAACCCTCCGGCAGCTTCACCTGCTTATCCACCTTGCGGATGGCCTCCTCGACGGTGCTGCCCAGGTCGCGGCCCCGCACGCCGTACTTGATCGCCACGTAGCGCGAGTTCTCTTCGCGATAGATTTCCGAGGCGCCGTCGAGCACGCGCACTTTGCAAAGCTGCGCCAGCGACACGCGCTCACCCGTGGGCGCCAGCAGGCGAATATTGGCGATCGCTTCCGGCGTGTCGCGATACGGCGCAATGTAGCGCGGCACCAGGTCATAACGCTGCTCGCCTTCGAGCACCTGGCTCACCGCATTGCCGCCCACAGCCGTCTGGGTCGCCTCCTGCACGTCGGACACATTGATGCCATAACGGGACGCCTGGTCGCGATCCACCTGCAGGTTCAAATTGGGTTGGCCGATCACGCGAAACAATCCCAGGTCCTCCACCCCGCGAATGCCTCGCATCACGTTAACGATCGCATCGCCCTTCTGTTCGAGTACCTTCAAGTCATCGCCATAGATCTTGATGGCTAACTCGCCTTTGACCCCGCTGACCGCTTCTTCCATGTTGTCGGCGATGGGCTGCGAGAAGTTCCACAGCACGCCCGGCATCTTCTCCAGCTCCCGATCCATGGCCGCAATCAACTCGACCTTGTCCTCGCGGAAAACGGGCCGCCACTGATCCTTGGGCTTCAGATCCACGAAGTATTCGGTGTTGAAGAAGCCGGTGGTGTCCGTGCCGTCGTCGGGGCGGCCGACCTGCGAGACCACCTGCTTCACCTCCGGGAACGACGCCAGGATGATGCGCGCCTGGTTCATCAGCCGTGTGCCTTCCGCCGGACCGGTGCTGGGGGCCAGGGTGCCACGCGCCCAGATGGCGCCCTCGTCAAGGTGCGGCAAAAATTCGGAGCCGATGAGGCCGCTGGCGGTCAGCCACACCGCCGCCACCAGGCAGATCACCGCCGCGCCCACCGTGACCCAGCGCGTCCGCACCGCCCAGCGCACCGCCGCGCGATACCCGCCGGTCACGTGCGTGAGCACCGGGTTGCGCCACTCGCGCGTCTGCTGGCTGAAGAACACGCTCGAGAACACCGGCGCCACCAGCAACGAAAAGACTAGTGCGCCGAACAGCGCGAACGCTACCGTCCAGGCCATCGGCTTGAACAGGCGCCCCTCCACGCTTTGCAACGTGAAGATCGGAAGATATGCGGTGATGATGATGCCGCGCGCGTAGAACACCGGCCGCTGCACCTCATGCGTGGCCTCCCGTATGCGCGCCAGCAAGGGCCGTTCGGACCGCTGTCCCAGGTGGCGGATGATGTTCTCTACAATGACCACCGTGCCATCCACTACCATGCCGAAATCCAGCGCGCCCAGTGAGAGCAGGTTCGCCGGAATCTTGCTGAGGTCCAGGCAAATCGCCGCAAACAGCAGCGCAAATGGGATCGTAAACGCCACGATAATGGCGCCGCGCGCGTTTCCCAGAAACAGGAACAGAATGATGACCACCAGCAGGATGCCTTCCGTCAGGTTATGCAGTACGGTGTGCGTCGTATACCGAACCAGATCGCTGCGGTCGAGGAAGGGAACCACCTTGACACCTTTCGGCAGAATGCGATCGTTCAGCTCTTTGACCTTGGCGTGGATGGCCTCCAGCGTGGCGTCCCCTTCCGCGCCCTTACGCAGCAGCACGATCCCCTCGACCACATCATCGTCGTCCAGGATCTTGCCGTCCCGCCGGTGGATCGCATGACCGATGCGGCCCAGCCGGACCCTGGGACCTTGGGTGACCGTCGCAATGTCCTTGATCCGCACCGGCGTGCCCTTTTGCGTTTTGAGCACGGTCTTTTCAATGTCCTGCACACCTTGGTATAACCCCAGCGAACGCACGTTGATCTGCTGCAGCCCGGCCTCGATGAAGCCCCCCCCTGCGTTCACGTTATTGTTGGACAACTGCTGGTTGACCTGGCTGATGCTCAGGCCGTACTCGATCAGCTTGTTCGGATCGATGGCCACCTGGTATTCTCTGGTGAGCCCTCCGAAACTGACCACATCCACGACATTGGGCACGGACTTGAACTGCTTCTCCAGCACCCAGTCTTCCAGAGACTTCAATTCCATCAGGTCATACTGCGGATTCGAGCTCTTCAGCGTGTACCAGTAAATCTGGCCCACGGGGCTGTAATCGGTCCCGATCTGCGGCTGCAGGTTTTGCGGCAAGCTGATCTGCGACAGCCGCTCCAGTACTTTCTGCCGGTTCCAGTCGTTTTCCGAGGCGTCATCGAAGATCAGCATGACACTGGAAAGCCCGAATAGCGACGTAGACCGCAGATGCTGCAGGTGCGGCAGCCCATTCATCGCGATTTCGATGGGAATGGTGACCTGCTGCTCCACCTCCTCGGCGGCGCGGCCCGGCCATTGCGTAATGATCTGTACGTAGTTGTTGGCGATGTCGGGATACGCCTCGATGGGCAGGTTCTTAAAGGAAACCGCGCCCCAGGCCACCAGCAGAATGGTGAAAGCCACGATGAGCAACCGGTTGTTGAGGGCAAAATCGACGACGCCGCGAATCATGATGAAGGCTACTTGAAGGTGACGACGTGCTCCCTGGGCGCCGTCTGGCTGCGGGCGTTCTTCACAATACTGAGAAACCGGTGGGCCAACTCGATAATCCACTCCGCCTTGCGCCGGTGGACGGCCTCATGCGTTATCAGCTCGCGTCCAACGCCGATCGCCGTCGCTCCCGCCGCGATGAAGTGACCCGCGGTCTGCTGCTTGACGCCCCCCCCCGCGATCAACGGAATCTGAGGAAGTGCTGCTTTCAAGGTGCGGATGTAACTGTCGCCGCCGAGGGGCGCGCACGGAAATACTTTGATGAAGTCCGCGCCGGTCTTCCACGCCGCCAGAATCTCAGTGGGCGTCAGGGCGCCAGGCAGCACTACCACATCCTCTTTGACCGCCAGTTCGACCACGTCGCACTCCAGGCCCGTGCTGGTCAGAAAGCGTGCGCCGGCAGCCAGGCAACTGCGCGCCATGTCGGCGTCCAGCACGGTCCCGGCCCCCACCACCATCTGGGGAAAGTCGCGCACCAGCCCCGCGATGACCTCCAGCGCCCCCGGCACCGTCATGGTGATTTCGGCTATCGGCAGGCCGGCATGATACACGGCTTCCGCAGCGAAGCGTGCATCTTCGGCCGAAGACACGCGCACTGCGGGGATGATGCCGATCTCTTCGATGCGCGCGCGCACCTCAGCCTTGGTCATCGCTGTGACTCCTCACAGCGTATGCTAACAGGCTTCTACGTGGCGCACGCACCCTCGAAAATCTCTCTACGATGCACCCAAAACAGGCTCTTCCAGCAAGGGCTTAGCGTCGATTCCTGCGCGACGGAATTCTTGCAGCAAACGGCGTAGTTTCCGGGTCAAAGTCCGCG
>Ga0073928_10002881_pt1 | contig 28359 bp, 18 predicted proteins | sample PaiPotPPA55metaG_FD_76969 | JGI IMG/M metagenome (GOLD analysis project Ga0073928, IMG submission 76969) | Iron sulfur acid spring bacterial and archeal communities from Banff, Canada, to study Microbial Dark Matter (Phase II) - Paint Pots PPA... ...
CGACAGTGACGCGCGATCTGTCGTTCCTCCTGTGTGGGGACAATCTGGATCTTATCCGCGCCAAGGCCGAGAACTTTGAGGTCATCCGAAGCTAGCGATCGAATGTGAGCGCTGTGCTCTCCGATGCCGCCGGTAAATACGAGAAGGTCCACACCGCCGAGGAGAGCAATGTATGCACCGATTCCTTTACGTACGGAGACCGCAAAGACATTCAGCGCGAGAGCGGCGCGCGGATCGTTCGAGCGGACACGCTCTTCGAGCGTCTTCACATCGCTTTCGCCGGAAGAAAGAGCGAAGAGGCCGCTCTGATGATTGAGCATATCTTCAAGCCCGTCGGCGTCCGGTTTCTCGGTGCGCAGAAGATAGAGGAAAACGCCGGGATCAAGATCGCCACAGCGAGTGCCCATTGGAATACCGCCTGTCGGAGTGAGGCCCATGGTGGTGTCGATGGAAACTCCGTGGCGAAGAGCACAGAGGCTCGATCCGTTACCAAGGTGCGCGAAGATGGCTCGTTCGGGAAGCTGATCTCCGAAATGATGCACCAGCGACTCGTAAGAAAGACCATGAAAACCGTAGCGACGAATGCCTGCGTCGTAATAGCGTTGCGGGAGTGGTAGATGAGACGCCACTTCCGGAATGGTCCGATGAAAGGCATCGTCAAAGCAGGCGAAATGCTTCGCCTCAGGAAAGATTGACTGCGCGGAAGCGATGAGCGACAGAGCCTGCGGGATGTGCAGCGGCGCGAAATGTGTGGCCGATCGAAGGTCGTCCATTACCTGCGGCATGATGAGTTGGTGCATGCGGAGCTTAGGGCCGCCATGAACGACGCGGTGTCCGACTGCCCATGGCGAAGTGTGAATATGCTCGCGGATGGCCGCAGCGACGGCCGCAAGTGCGTCAACTTGCGATTCGAGGATACCATCGCGCTGCAACAGCCCTTCTCCGCTGGAAGAACGAATGTGCAAAGTGCCGTTGTCCCGTCCAATACCTGCCGCGCTTCCGGTCAACAGGGGCTCTTCGTCGTTTGCGCCGCGATAGTAGACGCCAAATTTCAGCGAAGACGAACCGCTGTTGAGCACGAGGATTAAATCGTCCTTTTGCGCCAGCCTTTCCATCGTGCCTATCCCGGCCACTTCCAATTGCGAATCTCTTCTTTATCGATGCCTTCGGCGTGAGCGTAATGGATGCTTTCGATGATCTGGTCCTTCAGCCATTCCTTGACGTGTGCCCCTATGGAACGCAGACGCGGAACGCGGTCGATCACATCGATCGTCAGGTTAAAACGATCGACCTGGTTGAGAATGGCGAGTTCGAGTGGGGTGTTGATGTTGCCCTTTTCCTTGTAGCCTCGCACATGAATGTTGTCATGATTCTTGCGGCGGTAGCTGAGTTTGTGGATGAGCGCGGCATAGGAGTGGAAGTTGAAGATAACTGGCTTGTCGGTGGTGAAGAGCGAATCGAAATCGCGGTCGGTGAGTCCGTGCGGATGTTCGGTCTCTGGCATAAGGCGGAAGAGATCGACGACGTTTACGAAGCGGATTTTCAAATCGGAGAAGCGTTCCTTCAGAATCGCGACGGCAGCGAGCGACTCCATGGTTGCGATGTCGCCCGCACAAGCCAGGACCACGTCGGGCTCCCCTCCATCGTCGCTAGAAGCCCAATCCCAGATGCCGATGCCCTTTGTGCAGTGGGTTACGGCATCTTCCATAGTGAGGTACTGCAGATGGTCCTGTTTGTCCGCGACCATGACGTTGACGTAATCGCGCGAGCGCAGACAATGATCCGCCACGCTAAGCAGGCAGTTTGCGTCGGGCGGCAAATAGATGCGGACTGTATCGGCGCTCTTATTGGTGACCACGTCAAGAAATCCGGGATCTTGGTGAGTGAACCCGTTGTGATCCTGACGCCAGACAAGGGACGTGATGAGAAGATTAATCGACGGTATCGGAGCGCGCCAATCGAGATCCTTCTTCGATTTCTCCAGCCATTTCGCGTGCTGGTTGAACATCGAATCGATGACGTGGACGAATGCTTCGTAAGTTGAGAAGAAGCCGTGGCGCCCGGTGAGCACGTAGCCTTCGAACCAGCCTTCGAGCGTGTGCTCGCTGAGCATCTCCATGACCCGTCCGGAGGCGTCGAGTTCGCCGCCGTCTGCATCTTCCGGCCTATATTCCGCAACCCATGTCTTTTTCGAAGCGGCGTAGATCGCGGTGAGCCGGTTGGACGCTGTCTCGTCCGGGCCGAAGACACGAAACGAACTCATGTTGCGGCGCATCACTTCTGCAAGAAAGTGTGCGAGTACGTCGGTCGGTGGAGCATAGAGCGTACCCGGAGCTTTCATCTTGACTGCGTAGTCGCGAAAATCTGGCAGATCGAGCTCTTTGCGCAGCAGTCCACCGTTCGCGTGCGGGTTTGCCGAGATGCGACGCGAGCCCAAGGGAGCAAGGTCCTGTAACTCCTGTATAAGCGTTCCGCTGGTGTCGAATAACTCCTCCGGCTTGTAGCTGCGCATCCAGTCTTCGACGATTTTGAGACTGTGCTTATTCGTGGCTGGGTCGAGTACGGGAACCTGATGTGCCCGCCAAAAACCTTCCACCTTGTGGCCGTCAATCTCTTTCGGTCCAGTCCATCCTTTCGGCGAACGAAGTACGATCATGGGCCAGCGCGGACGCTTGCTATCGCCCGTTGAGCGGGCGTGATGCTGCAGCGAACGAATCTCGACGATGCATTGCTCCAGAGATGAAGCCATCTTCTGATGCATCGCGGAAGGATCGCTGCCTTCGACGAAGTACGGTTTGTAGCCGTATCCGGTAAGCAGCGCCTCCAATTCTTCATGCGGGATGCGCGCGAGGATGGTAGGATTTGCGATTTTGTAGCCGTTAAGATGCAACACTGGCAGCACAGCCCCATCGCGAATGGGATTCAGGAATTTGTTCGAATGCCAGGAGGTCGCAAGCGGGCCGGTCTCTGCCTCCCCATCGCCCACCGCGACTGTGACGATGAGATCGGGATTGTCGAATGCTGCTCCGTATGCGTGCGAGATGGAGTACCCAAGTTCGCCGCCTTCGTGGATGGAACCGGGCGTCTCCGGTGTGCAGTGCGAACCGATTCCTCCGGGAAAAGAAAACTGCCGGAAGAATTTGAGCATGCCCGCTTCGTCGCGGCTCTTATCAGGATAAATCTCGGAGTAGTAGCCTTCGAGATAACAGTTGGACAACGTAGCTGGCGCGCCATGCCCGGGACCCGAGACATAAATGACATTCAAATCGTACTTCTTGATGAGCCGGTTCAAGTGCACCCAGATCAAGGATTGGCCCGGATCGGAACCCCAATGACCCAGGAGCCGATTCTTGATGTGCTCCGGCTTCAGCGGCTCGCGGAGAAGAGGGTTCCCGCGAAGATAAATCATGCCCACCGACAGATAGTTGCAAGCTCGCCAGTAGGCGTCGATCTTCCTCAGCTCTTCAGGCGAAAGAGGCGTCAGGACTTCGGTTGTGCCAGCCACAGATGTTCTCCTCGAATTGAACTGCGCTCGGATCATCGCATCGGCTGATCGATGCTTCTCACTTACAGCCTAAACTCTTCTGGGGAACAAAACCGACGATGCCAATCTCCGTTAGCGGCGATCTTTCACTCCCCTTCGTTGTCGTCGATCCCAATCTTCGACAATCGATACCGCAGCGCGTTGCGCGAGAGCCCCAGCAGACGCGCAGCTTGCGACTTGTTGCCCCCCGCGCGCTTCAAAGCTTCGCGGATCATTTCATCTTCCCACTGGTCAAGCGTCATTCCATCAGGAAGAAAGCGATCGGACGCAGCGTTGGCGCGATTGCGCGGAGAGTCAAGTTGAATATCGCCGACTTCCAACTGGCTACCCGTGGCGAGCGCGCAGGCGCGTTCGATGACGTTCTGCAGCTCACGCACATTGCCCGGCCAATAATGACCCGCGAGAAGCTGCATGGCGGTGGGCGAAATACCGGTGATGGTTTCCGATCGTCCGGAATCTTTGGCAAAGCGCGCAAGAAACAGATTCGCCAATCCAGCGACATCTTCTTTGTGTTCGCGCAACGGCGGGATATCGATCGGGACCACGTTGAGCCGGTAATAAAGGTCTTCGCGAAACGTTCCATCTTCGAGCGCGGCGCGCAGATCGCGGTTGGTGGCAGCGATCAGCCGCACATCGACCTTGATGGTGCGCGTGCCGCCCAAGCGTTCGAATTCGCGCTCCTGTAGCACCCGGAGAAGTTTGACCTGGATGGCAGGTGGCACGTCTCCGATTTCGTCGAGGAAGAGCGTGCCCTTGTCGGCGAGTTCGAATTTGCCCGGCTTGCTGGCGGTGGCTCCGGTGAAGGCTCCCTTTTCGTAGCCGAAGAGTTCGCTCTCCAAAAGATTTTCGGGGATGGCCGTGCTGTTGATCTTGACGAACGGCCCCGAAGCGCGGCGCGATTTTTCGTGGATGGCACGCGCGATGAGGTCTTTGCCCACCCCGCTCTCGCCGCCCAGCAGCACAGTGGAGTTGGTGGGCGCGACGCGTTCGACGGTGGCCAGCACCTCCTGCATTTTCGGACTGACAGCGACGATGTTGGGATGGCTGTATTTTTGTCCAAGGGCTTCGCGAAGCGAGCGATTCTCCTCGCGCAGGCGGGAGTTATCGAGTTCCTTGTGCACCACCATTCGCATTTCGGCGAGCGAGAACGGCTTGAGCACGTAATCGCTGGCGCCGGCTTTCATCGCCTCAACCGCTGTTTCCACCGACCCGAACGCGGTCATGACGACGATGGGCAACGCGGGATTTTGCTGTTTGGCGGCGTGCAAAAATTCGAGCCCGCTGATCCCCGGAAGTTTGAGGTCGGTGAGCACGAGGTGAACGGGTTCGGAGGCGAGCAGCTTCAACCCAGTCTCGGCGTCGCCGACAGAGAGCGTTTTGAAGCCGTCGTCGCCTAGGTTCAGTTCGAGCAGGCGTCGCATCTTGGCTTCGTCTTCGATGATGAGGATAGTCGGCATGATTTATCGCGCCGGTTCGACCCCGCGGTGTTCGCCGGTTCGCCCAGCCGTTCGTGGCCAGGAATCGGTTGGTTGCGCATTGCTCTGATCGAGAGGAAAAAAGATAATGAATGATGCCCCGCCCTGCGGCCCATTTTCCACACGAATCGACCCGTGATGCCCATCCACAATCTTCGAGACGATGGAAAGCCCCAGCCCCACGCCGGTTTTCTTCGTAGTCACAAACGGATTGAAAATCTCTTCGCGCAATTCTTCGGGAACGCCGGGACCCGTGTCGGCCAGGCGAAGTTCCACCCCTTCCCGATCGTTCTGAACTGCGGGTTGGACCTCGACGCGTAATGTGCCATCGTGGTCTACATTCTCGTCCTGCATGGCTTCGTAGGCATTTTGCACAAGATTGAGAAAGGCTTGCTCGCAGAGGCTTTCGTCGAGCGGAACGAGTGGCAGTCCGCTGGCGTAAAGGCGTTCGACCCGCACCGGCTTGCTGGTCTCTTTGCCAGCAAAACGGTCCGCGACAATTTGCAGGACGCGTTCGAGAAGCGCGATCAGGTCCGCGGGATGCGGTTCGGCATGAAGAGGACGAGCGAAGTCCAGAAACTCGGTAACGAGATCACTGAGCCGGTTGACCTCGGTCGAAATGTATCCGGCTAACTCGCGGGCAAGCGCGTCGGACGCCTGTAATTTCTGGGTCAACATTTCGGCGGAGCCCTTGATGACTCCGAGGGGATTGCGAATTTCATGCGCCAATCCGGCGGAGAGCTGGCCAAGAGCAGCTAGCCGTTCGGAGCGCCGCGCCTCGGCCTGAGCCAGTTCGAGACGGCGATTCGTTTCCGCGAGACGTTCGGCGAGTTCACGATACAACCGCGTTTGCTGCTGGCTCTGCTGAGCGAAGCGGTTGACGACCATGGCCGCGAGAAAGAAAAACATAATGCGCAGCGCGAGATAAGGTAAAGCCTCGGGAGTCAATTCGTATTCTTCCATCGCGGGATAGAGATACGAACAGTACGCGGCGGACGCGAGCAGGGTCCAGACGAGCGTGAGCCACGGGCCGCAGTAGAGTGCGGCAGTGACGACCGGAAGATAATAAATAGGATAGTAACTGCTGTTGATCCCCACTTCGCCGGTGTGATCGATGAGGACGGTTGCCAGCAAAATCTTCAGGAGGATGACGTAGGAAACTCCTCGTTTGGGGAAACGGGAAATTATCCTTGTCTCCAGCAGTTGCACAATTCCGATGGCGAGGAGAATGACCTGCTTGTGCCATTCCAGTCGTGGAGGGAGCGCGGCCAGCCCGGCAAGGAAGACGAGCCAGATCGCAAGCCAGGCTGCGTCCTGACGGTTAAACCGCCGGGACTCGGCATCGAGAATGGGAGGCGCAGGTGCCACGCAGCTTCCATCCAACCGCACAAAGCCCTCCCGCGTCAATTGGACGGCGGCTTCCTCTTGTGGAGTTGCGGAGTTGTGGAGTGCCGGGCGCCCCCGGCCGGCGGTCAGCGAGACGCCCGAACGCGCATAAGGATTTCCAATGACAAACATAAATAGATTTGATTTCCGCAATGGGCGGCTCAGGGACTATCGTTAGAATGCGGTGGTTTGATCGGCCCAAGAGATTGATCAAGTTTCGAAACGGCGGAGATCGATATCCCCCTTGTCTGCGTGTTGATGAGCAGAGCGAAATATAGGCTGGAGCAGAAGCGAAACCGTTCAGGGAGGGTGTCGACGAAATGACCACCGTGGCCACCGTCCGTAGTGAGTTATCGCACCTGTACGTGCGGGAATCTGCCGCCATCGAGCAGGAATTCTCTCTCACCGGTGAAGGACGCACGGCGGTTGCCAGACGCACGGCGCTGGTCGATTCGATTGTTCAGCGGCTCTGGAACGAAATCATCGTCGGCGCTGGCCCAGCCGATCCGGACGGCCCCAAGAATTTCGCGCTGGTGGCAACCGGCGGATTCGGGCGCGGCTGGCTTTTCCCCCACTCCGATATTGATCTGCTGTTTCTGCATGCCGGGAGCAGCTCCGAGAGTGAATTCAAAGATCCCATCCGACGTTTTTCGCAGGAGTTGTGGGACCTGCGGCTGAAACTCAGTCCCGCCACGCGAAGTTTGGCGGAGTGCGAACGACTGGATCCGAACAATGTTGAGTTTGCCATCTCTGTTCTCGATTGTCGGTATCTGGCGGGCGATCGCGAGCTTTTCTCACGGCTGCACGATAAGGTTGTGCCTCGTCTGGTCGGGCGTGAGTGCCAGAACCTGATCCAGAACCTGGGCGAAATTACGCGCGCGCGCCATCATAAATTTGGCAACACCGTCTTTCATCTGGAACCGAATGTGAAGGATGGGCCCGGCGGTTTGCGCGACTATAACGTCGCCAACTGGTTAGCACTGATCTCCGCGATGGAAAAGTTGAAGGTGTGGCCGGACACGAACACGCTGCTGCCGGTTTCTTCGCGGAGGGCTCTCGACGCGGCGTTGGATTTCCAAATGTCGGTGCGTTGCTTTCTGCACTTCCGGCACGGGCGTCACGACAATGCGCTCACCTGGGAGGCACAGGACGAAGCGGCCGCGAGAAAGATCGGCGCCAGCGATGCGGAAATCACGAACGCAGCCGACTGGATGCGCGTCTACTTCGGCCACGTGCGCGGAGTCCATCGCGTCTGCACGCAATTGCTGGAGGAGATACCGGCGGCCTGGTCGTCGTTGTACCGGCAATTCCAGGGCTGGCGGTCGCGCGTCGCGAGCGACGATTTTTCAGTAGTGGATGGACTGATATTTCTACAGCAACCGGCCGGGCTGCGGGATCCGGAAATGCTGTTGCGGCTTTTTCATTTCATGGCGGAACATGGCCTGAAGCTCAGCACAACCACCGAATACAAAGTCGAGCAGGTGCTGCCGGCGCTGGCAGCGACGCCTCCGCGCGGCGCTGAGCTCTGGCTTTACTTGCAGGAAACCCTGGTGCAACCGCATGCGGCCGACGCTCTGCGTGCCATGAATGCGCTGCGCCTGCTGGCGCTTCTGCTGCCGGAACTGAAGGGGATCGAGGCGCTGGTGGTGCGCGATTTTTACCATCGCTACACGGTGGACGAGCACTCGTTTCTGGCGATCGAAAACCTGCATCGCCTGAAAGAATCGAAATCGGAATGGGACCAGCGCTTTGCGGAGTTGCAGAGCGAACTCGAACAGCCGGAACTGCTTTACCTGGCCTTGCTGCTCCATGATTCGGGCAAGGCGGTGCCGTGCGAGAATCACGTTGAGGTCAGTCTGCAACTCACTGCCAGCAGCACGGAACGGCTGGACCTTGATTCAGTGGACCGCGAGACAGTGCGATTTCTGGTGGCGAACCATCTGGAAATGTCGGCGGCGATGCGGCGGGACGTCTTCGATCCGGCAAATGTGAAGTCGTTCGCGGAAAAAGTGGGCGCGCCCGAGCTGCTGAAGATGCTATGCCTCCTGACTTATGCCGACATCAAAGCCGTGAATCCGGAGGCCATGACGCCGTGGAAGGCGGACAACCTATGGCAACTGTATATTGCGTGCGCGAATTATTTGAGCCGCAGCGCCGACGAGCGCGTGCACATCGGCAATGAGGGGGGAGATCTGGCGCATCTGCGGTCGCTGGCCCCGGTGGCGGGGAAAAAGATCAACGTTTTTCTGGAAGGATTGCCGCAACGATATCTGCGAATCCATGGCGCAACCGACGTTCTGGCGCATGCTGAAATGGCCGCCCGGCTGGGGCAGGACCGCGTCCAGTCAAACGTCCAATTAAATTTGAAGCAAGTTCGTCACTGGTATGAGCTGACGTTGATTACCACTGACCGGCCCTTCTTGTTCGCCTCGGTTTCGGGCGCGCTGGCGGCGTGGGGAATGAACATCGTGAAAGCAAACGCATTTTCGAATGCCGCGGGTATGGTGGTGGACACTTTCTATTTCACCGATCGCTTCCGAACCCTGGAAATGAATCTGCAGGAATGGGAGCGTTTGAAAAAAAGCATCGCGGCCGTGGTCAAAGGAGAAGCCGATGTGGCGGGCATGTTGCGCGATCGCCTGAAATCGGAAAAGGCGGACGCCACAAAGGTCAAGATCTCGACCCAGATTGAATTCGACGACAACTGCTCGGCGCACAGCACCCTGGTGCAGGTTCTGACCCAGGATCGTCCCGGACTGCTTTACCGTATGTGCTCACTGGTCTCGAAGCACGAGTGCAACATCGAAATTGCGCTGATCGAGACCGAGGGGCAGATGGCGATTGATGTCCTGTATCTGACCTCAGGCGGAGCCAAGTTGAGCGCGGATCGGCAGGCTGCGCTGGGGCAAGCGCTGCGCGACGAACTCGCAGCGAAGTGACCCGGCTTCCCGATCTTCTCCTGTGTTTCCCTGTGCTCTCTGTAGTTACGACCTTTTATTCACGCGCTCCACGTACTAGCGATCTGCGTAATATCCCTCTCTCGTCTGCACGGTAAGGTCTTTGCGCTTCACCGCCAATGTAACGTGATGATAACCGGAAGCTGCGGTGTCCTTATCCGGTGTATAGCCCATGCTGTACTGGGTTCGTAGTTCCTCGACAATGCTGGTATAGATCTCGCCTACGGATTCTTTCTTAGAGACTTCAAAGAAACGCCCACCAGTTTCTCTGGAAATCCGCTCCAGAATTTTCTTGCCATCGGTGCGCGGTTCTTCGGGATGACGTTGTCCTCCGCCGGGTCCTCCTCGACCACCGCCACCTCCTCCCGGCCATCCACCTCCGCCACCGGGCCAGCCGCCTCCTCCTCCCGGCCAACCACCGCCCCCGCCACGGCCCATTCCGCCGCCTCGCCTCTGGCCCTCGTTACGATCTTCGCGATGAGAATCCGCGAAATAAATGGAGTAGACGACGGTGTCGGCACGTTGGGCCGACTCGATCGTGCTTTCCAAGGAAGTCTTGCTACCGCGGTCAACGCCGTCCGAGAGAATGACGAGAGCCTTCCGGCCCTGCTGCTTTTTCATTAATTCGTTCGACGCCAGAAAGACGGCGTCGTAAAGCTGGGTGCCGCCGCCATGGTGCGATCCCGAACCGGAGCGGGAATCGCCGGAGTCGTTGGGATCGTTCGATCTGTCGCGGTCCGATGGCGTCTTGAGCAATTCGAGCGCCGCTTGCAGCTTTTCACGGGACGAAGTCAAATCCTGCAACAGCTCCACTTCACGGTCAAAGTGAATGAGGAATGCTTTGTCCTTTTCCTGGACAAGCATCTGATCGAGAAAACTGCGGCTTGCGTTCCGCTCCGCATCGAGGACGTTGGTTTGACTACGGCTGGTATCGACGAGCAGACCCAGCGTGAGCGGGAGATTCGCTTCCTGAGAGAAATAGCGGATAGTCTGCGGCCGGCCGTCTTCCTGAAGCGTGAAATCGTCTTTAGTGAGGTCGCGAACGATCTTGCCATGTTTGTCGCGAACGGTGACGGGAAGCGTGACCACTTTGACGTCAACGGCGATGGTGGCAGCGGAATCCTGTGCCTGCATCGAAGGGCCAAGCCCGGGGAGAGCGACCAGCGCGGCGATCAGCGCATAGGCAACCGGCGTCCACAAGGATGCGGATGTGCGCTTGAATGAACTCTTCGCAATCATTTCTTTGTCTTTAGTCTTTAATCTTTAATCTTTGTTTTTACCTGGCGGGGGATGATTCAGGCCTCATTCGCCGTGCATCCCCGTTTACATTTATTTCAAACGAATCTTAAGAGCGCTGAATCTGCACAAGAAAATAGAGTACACAGCCAGGATCGCACCCGCCCAACTGGGGAAGGCAACCGTCAACCGGTATAGGAAACCTGCCGCGACCGGCTGGGACTGCTTTTCGGGACTGGATATATCCGTGGACATGGGCATCCATGCAAGCATCGATTATGAGTGAGCTGGCTAACGTCTCAGTTACTGTGTCGCGGTCCTCGCGGAATCGAATCGATCCGCCCTTGGGACAAATAACAACACATTTGGTTGCTACTGACTGGATGCGCGGCGGCGGAGTTGCCGTTGCCAGCTCCCTGTAAAAACACCGTCAATGCCAGGTAAAACTTCGTAAAGGCGAAATATGGCGGGTTTGCCGATGCTAAAGTGAGATCATGCGATGTTTCTGGCAGAACCCGCCGCGGATGCATCCTTTTACAACGTGCCTGCTCACGGTGATGTTCACCCTGACGCTAGCGGGTCCGGGCTACGTTTGCGCGCAGGGCAAGCCGGCCAGCGCTTCGGGAGACGCCCAAATCGCCAAGGCCGTGGGAACAATCAAGAGCATTGAGGCGGATTCGATCACGGTCGCGGCTGAGTCCGCTGGCGGGGGTGAAATCTCTGCGAGGCTGACAAACTCGACGAAGATCCTGCGCGTGCCTCCAGGAGAAAAGGATCTGAAAAACGCGACCGCTCTGCAATCCCAAGACTTGCAGATTGGCGATCGAGTATTAGTTCGCGGGCAGGCATCGACGGCCGGCGACAAGCACTCGATCGTTGCGCTCTCGGTGATTGTGATGAAGCAGGCCGATGTGGCAGCGAAGCAGCAGCGTGACCGCGAGGACTGGCAGAAACGAGGAGTGGGCGGATTGGTTACTAACGTGGACGCTGCGACCGGCACCATCACAATTTCATCCAGCGAAATGGGCGCGAACCGGAGTATTGCCGTCCACATTACGAAGGACACGATCCTGCGCCGCTATGCTCCCGGCTCGGTGAGGTTCGACGATGCGAAACCGGCGCCCGCCAGCCAAATCATGGCGCGCATCAAGGCCGGAGATCAACTACGCGCGCGCGGGACTCGCAGCGCGGATGGCAGCGAAGTCAGTGCGGAAGAAGTTGTCTCCGGCGCATTTCGGAATATTGCGGGAACCATTAAGGCGATTGATCCGGCGAGCAATACGATGACGGTGCAGGATGCGATCGGCAAGAGCGCGGTAGTGGTGAAGGTGACATCCGACTCGCAAATGAAGAAGCTGCCGGCGGAGATGGCGCAACGCATCGCGATGCGATTGAAAGGCCCTGCCGGCGGTGGGAACGGAGATCAACCGGGTGCTAACGGCCAAAGTTACGGAAAAAGTTACGGAAAAAGTGTGAAAGATCAGGGTGGCGCGCCAGAAGCAGGTAGGGCGCGCACATCGAAGTCAACCGAAGGGCAAGCGGCGAGCGTGCCGGGCGGCGGGCAGAGTGGAAACGGTCCTCCGGATTTGCAGCGCATGCTGAGCCGCTTACCCAATAGCACGCTGGCGGATCTGCAAAAGGGCGATGCCGTGATGATCGTCTCGACCGAGGGGACCGATTCGGGCCCCGTCACGGCAATCACGCTGCTCGCGGGAGTGGACGCCATCCTGACGGCGTCCCCAAATCAAAGCGCATCCACCCTGCTTTCGCCCTGGTCGCTGAACGCGTCTGGTGGAGAAGGTGAAGCCACGCAATAGCGAACCAATTTCAAATCCGTTTTTCTCAATGAAGTTACTCTGCCTGGAAAGAATAAGGTGCGTGTTGAAGTATTTCTCAGTCTTCAATTCGGCGAATCTGATCCCCGCAATTCTGATTTCCGCGACGCTGATCGGGCTTTCCACGCCGGCGCGGGCGCAGTCGCCAGCGCAGTCATCAACACAGTCACTAACCACGACCGGAACTTTGCGCGGACAAGTGACGGATCCCTCAGGCGCCGTGGTTCCGAGCGCCACGGTGGCGGTCCTGGTATCCGGCGGCCAACCCCACTCGGTCACCACGAATCGCGGCGGCAATTACGAAATCGGAAATCTGGCGCCCGGCAAATACACAGTCACCGCGAATGCGAAGGGATTCGCCGTTTTTGTGCAGAACGACGTAGACGTGCCCGCGGGCCAGGTCGCGCAGTTCGATATTGCGCTCGACATCAACGTGGAGAAGGAAAAGGTCAACGTGCAGGAAGAAGGTCCGCAGCTCGACGTCAACCCCTCAAATAACGCGAGCGCGATCGTGCTGAGCGGCAAAGACCTGGAAGCGCTTCCCGACGATCCTGACGAATTGCAATCGGACCTGGAAGCGCTGGCGGGACCTTCGGCCGGTCCCAATGGCGGGCAGCTTTACATCGATGGGTTTACCGGTGGACAGCTTCCGCCGAAATCATCGATTCGCGAAATTCGCATCAATCAGAATCCATTTTCGGCCGAATATGACAAGCTCGGCTACGGACGAATCGAAATCTTCACCAAGCCAGGCACTGACAAGTACCATGGACAGTTCTCCGTTGAGGGAAACAGTTCGGCAATGAACAGCCGCAATCCTTTTCTCGGCACCGCCGCACAGCAGCCCTACGATTCCGTAATCTATATGGGAAACATCGGCGGCCCCATCAACAAGAAGGCATCCTTCTTCTTCAACATCCAGCGGCGCAACATCGATGAAATCGCAGTCGTAAACGCTCCCGTGCTGGACCTGAGCGAAAGCGTTCCCAACCCGAGGACCCGCACCAACATCGGACCGCGCATCGACTACCAGGTCACTCCCAACAACTCGCTCACCGCCCGTTATCAGTTTTACCGTGACACGCAGCAGAACGCCGGCGTCGGCGGAACAGTGCTGCCCGAGACGGGCTACGACACCACCTCTACCGAACACACCGTGCAGATCAGCGATACGCAAATCCTGGGTGCGAAGGTGATCAATGAGACCCGCTTCCAGTATCTGCGCGACAACAGCGGGCAGACTCCGCTAAGCAACGCGACAGGCATCAACGTGCTTGGGGATTTCACTCGCGGCGGCAGCGGTTCGGGAACGCAGACCGACCACCAGGATCATTACGAACTGCAGAATTACACTTCGATATCGCAGGGTAAGCACTTCGTGAAATTCGGAGGGCGGCTGCGCGCAATTCATGAACTCAATGTTTCCAGCGCAGGATTCAATGGCACCTATACCTTTACGAGTTTCCCAAATTTCACCAATGGCATGCCGAGTCAGTATTCCGTTAATGCCACCCCGAGCGGCGCGGCTGCCAATGTGCCTGTCACGATGGTGGATGGGGGGCTGTACGTACAGGATGATTGGAAGGTGCGTCCCAATTTCACGCTGAGCGGTGGGCTGCGTTTTGAAACGCAGAACGCGATTCACGATCATGCCGACTGGGCACCACGCCTCGGCTTTGCCTGGGGCATAGGCGGAGGTGGCAAGAGCGCGCCAAAAACCGTGCTGCGCGGCGGTTTTGGCCTGTTCTACGATCGCTTCGCCCAGGATCTGATTCTGAATGCAGACCGTTTGAACGGCGTGACCGAGCAACAGTACATCGTGACCAGTCCGACTTATCCGACTCCGCCGCCGGTGAATACGTTGCCGCCAACGACACAATCGATTTATCAGATCAATTCCCAGCTGCACGCGCCCTACATCATGCAGACCGCCTTCAGCCTGGAGCGTCAGGTCACGAAGATCGCGAACGTGACGGTTTCGTATCTAAACGCGCGCGGAGTGCATCACTTCCTGTCGCTGAACGTCAACGCCCCTCCGCCGGGAACACCGTACTCGTCCGGGCCGCTTCCCGACCCGGCGGCGGGACCCATCTACCAATACGTCTCGGACGGAAAATTCCGGCAGAACCAGTTGATCGCGAACTTCAACATCCGCGCCGGTGCCAAGCTGTCTCTGTTCGGCTACTATTCTCTGAATTACGCGAACAGCGATGCTTCAGGCGCTTCGAGTTTTCCATCGAATCAGTACGATTTGGCGGCGGACTACGGGCGCGCTTCCTTTGATATGCGACATCGCGTATTTATGGGAGGCACGATCGGACTGCCGCGCGGGTTTCGCCTGAGTCCATTCATGATTTTCAATTCCGGCTCGCCCTACAACGTTACCGTAGGCCAGGACTTGAGCAACGATTCTCTGTTCAACGACCGCCCTGCATTCGGCACCAATCCTCCGGGTTCGTGTCCGTTCCCGACCGCGGCCGCTTGTCTCCACTACGTGATTCCGCCGAGTGCATACACTCCGATTCCAATCAACTACCTAACCGGCCCCAACCACTTCACACTTAATCTGCGGCTGGCAAAATCATTCGGCTTCGGTCCCGAAGTTGGTGGAAAGAGCGGAGCGCAGGCGGACCGTGGTCAGGGTGGAGGAGGCGGTGGTCCGCGCGGAGGCGGCGGGGGAGGCGGGGGAGGCGGAGGCTTTGGACGAGGCCCCGGCGGAGGCGGGTTCGGCGGAGGCGGGGGACCGGCAACCACCAGACGCTACAGTCTGACGTTCAGCGTCAATGCGCGAAACGTTCTGAACAAAGTGAATGCGGCAACGCCTGTCGGAGTCCTGAGTTCACCCAATTTCGGACAGTCGATTGCCCTGGCCGGTGGGCCGTTCTCAAGCGCGGCGGCGAACCGAAAGATTGAATTGCAGGCGATGTTCAGCTTCTAGCGCCACGCCGGTTTCCCCTGTGATTCCCTGTGCTCCTCTGTGTCCCCTGTGGTAAAGCCCTTTTTAACACCGAGGACACAGAGGCGTACGGGGAAGAACAAGCAGGCGCCAGTCCCTTTTCTAAGTGGAGTAATCAGCATTGATCCGCACATACTCTGCGGTCAGATCGGTGGTGAGAAATCGCACCGAATGCCGGCCGCGTCGAAGCTGCACACGAATATCCGAGACCGGCTGAGCGAGGCTGCGGTGAGCTTGCCGCTCGTTGAACGAGCACGCGACTCCATTGCGGCATACCTTCTGACTGCCAATAAAAATTTGGACGCGAGCGGGATCGATGGGGGCGCCGCACCGTCCCACCGCCGCGAGAATGCGTCCCCAATTCGGATCGGCCCCAGCCCACGCGGTTTTGACCAGCATGGAATGAGCAATCGTCCGCGCTACCAGTAACGCCTCTTCCCTGCCCCGCGCCTGTTCGACAAACAAACGGATCACATGCTGCACGCCCTCACCGTCACTGACGATCTGCTCGGCGAGGGATTGGCACACCGCGGTCAGAGCCGCGGACATTTTTTTTCGGACGCGAACGTCTTTCACCCGAGTGCCGCTCGCCCCGCTGGCGAGCAGCAGCACAGTGTCGTTGGTAGAAGTGTCGCCGTCAATGGACATACAATTTAACGACTGATCGCACGCCTCGCGCAAAAGGGATTGCAGGTCGCGTGGACTCGCGCCCACATCGGTGAACAAGTACACCAGCATCGTCGCCAGCTGCGGATGGATCATGCCTGCACCCTTCGCAACACCCAACACGGTGACGTCTCTTGCGTTCACGCGGAAGCGCGCGGAAGCGATCTTAGCCCGCGTGTCCGTGGTCATGATGGCGTGGGCGAAGGAGAGAACCCCACGCTGGCTGGGCGATCGCGCGGAAAGGATGACGAGCTCGGGCAACTTAGCGTGTATTTTTTCCGCCGGCAATCGAACTCCAATGATGCCGGTCGATGACGGAAAGATTTCGGTAGCGGGCACGCCAAACAATTTTCCGGCCTCGCGACAAACCCCTTCGCAGGCTTGAATGCCGGCGCGTCCGGTGGCGCAATTGGCGTTTCCAGAGTTCACGACGACGGCTCGAATGCGGCCGCCGGTCGCAAGCAACGAAGCGCGCCCAACCTCCACCGGAGCGGCGACGACCCGGTTCTTGGTGAACAAAGCGGCAGCGGTCGCGCCGCCGGCAGCTGCCAAGCTGCGCTTGGCTTGGACGGGCGAGAGCCTGCCCTGAGCTTGCCGAAGGGGCGCCCGTCCCCACACATCGACCAGCGCGAGATCCGGCCGGCCGCTGACTTTAATGCCGGCGGCGACCGCAGAGAAAGAGAATCCCAGTGGCAAACGAATTTTCTCAGGAGAACGGCGCAGCGAAGTCATGCCTGAATCTTCAACCAGTTCTTCGGCGGTGGCAAAATTGCAAACGTGGGCACGTCTCCGCGGACCATCGCTACTTCGTCGCAGCGATACAGTCTGGGGCACTGATAACAGTCCTTATGAATCTTGTCGGGAAGATCCTGATGAGCTGCGATAGCGAATCCCAGGCGCGAGAAGAATTCTGGAATGCGAGTGAACAGACAGACGCACGTGACTCTGTGCTTTTCCGCTTGCGCAAGAAGCGCCTTGACCAGGCGTCTGCCGCCCCCGTTGCTTTGACAGGAAGGATCGACGGTAATCGAACGAATTTCGGCCAGGTGCACGCCATAGAGGTGAAGCGCGCCGCACCCGATAATGCGTCCGTCGTCCTCCAGCACGATGAAATCGCGGACGTTCTCGCAGATCTCCGCCAGCGTGCGAGGCAGCAGAGTGCCGTCGCCGGAGTAGGCCGAGATGAGAGCGTGAATCTGTTCGGCATCTGGCAAGACAGCTTCACGCGTGCGCATGGACTGCCTTGTGCCGCGGCGGGGCGGTTTTTTCTCTTTTTTGCGTTTTTTCCTCAGCGGATTCTGCATTCTTGCGCAGCGCCGCGTCCAGCGCCTTGACCAATCGATCTACGTGCTTTTTCTGAATCACGTAAGGCGGCAGAAAGCGCAGCACGGTTTCGTGCGTGCGATTGATGATAATCCCTTCTTGCAGCAGTTGCTTTGCGACTGCCTTGGCCAGTTCGGGCGAGTCCAACTCCACAGCCTGCATCAACCCTGCTCCACGGACGTCCTGAATTGATTTGTGCTTCCTGTCGAGCGCTTCGAGCACCGCGTGAAAATATTCGCCCAGCGTGCGCACGTGCTTCAGCAATTTGTTCTCCGCTCGCAGGAACTCAATGGCAACGGCGCATGCCAGCGGCCCTCCGCCGAACGTGGTCCCATGCAGACCCGGATGCATACAACTCGCAACCCGCTCTGTGGTGAGGATGGCCCCGAGCGGCAAACCGCAAGCCAGCGGCTTGGCGACCGTGACCACGTCGGGCAGCACGCCATAGTGCTGATAAGCAAAGTGGCGTCCCGTGCGGCCGAGACCGCACTGAATCTCGTCGAGCAGGAGCAACGCGCCGCTCTGTTTGGTCAGGCGCGAGGCGAGTTCGAGAAACTCCGCATTGACTGGACGAATCCCGCCCTCACCTTGAATGGTCTCGATACACACGGCGCAGACGCTGGAATCAAATTTCCGTTGCAGATCGTCGAGATCATTGAACTTGACGAAACTTACGCCGGGCATGAGCGGAACGAATGGAGCCCGGTATTTCGGCTGTCCGGTTGTGGCAAGCGCGCCGAAAGTGCGTCCATGAAAAGAGTTCTCCATGGCAAGAATGCGCCATTTCGCTTTGCTGCCGTTGCGATTATTCATTTGCGCAAAAGCGCGGGCGAGCTTGAGCGCGCCTTCCCATGCTTCCGTGCCGCTGTTACAAAAGAAGGCGCGGTCGAGCCCGGAAATTTCGGTCAGCAGCCGCGCGAGCTCCGCTTGATACTCGTGGAAGAAAAGATTAGAAACATGAATCAACCGGCCGGCTTGACGTTTGATCGCCGCCTCAACAGCAGGGTGGCTGTGGCCGAGCGCGTTCACTCCGATTCCGCTGAGGAAATCCAGATAGCGCTTACCCTGAGAATCCCAGAGATACACGCCGCGTCCGCGAACAAAAAGGATGGGCTGGCGCTCGTAGGTGGGAAGCAAGAGCTTCGCTTCCATGCGGGAAACAGAAGCAAGGCTCATGCTCTCAGCACCTCCGTGCCGCATTCCAGCTTGGTGAAATAAAACAGCGGCAGCATTTCGACCTGCGCCGCGGGCAGGATGCGCACACGCCCCACGCCGTTTTTGAGAGCCTGAGTGCAGGCCTCCAGCTTGGGCATCATGCCGCCGCTGATGACGGATTCGTCAATGAGCCCGGCAACTTGCTTAGTATCCAACCTGGGCATCACCGAACCGTCGGCTTGCTTCACCCCGGCCACGTCCGTGAGAAAAATCAGCGCGTCGGCCTCGCAGGCGATGGCGCACGCGGCCGCCATCTGGTCGGCATTCACGTTGTAATACTGCCCGTCACCTCCGAGCGCAACCGAGGAGAGCACAGGAATTCCACCTTCCGCCCAAATGGCTCGGAGCCAGCGCGGCTCGGAAAAGCAGATTTCACCGACATATCCCAAGTCGTATTCCGCGTCTTGTTTCTTGCGGGCGCGAAAAACGCCGCCGTCTCCGCCACAAAGGCCGATGGCCGGACACCCCGCGGCAGCAATCGCCGCCACCAGACTCTTATTCACAATGCCGGCCAGCACCATCAAGGCAACATCGCGCGTCTCCGCGTCAGTCACGCGCAGTCCGTGGACAAAGTCGCTTGTCTTCCCGAGGAGTTTCAGCGTTCGCGTGAGCGCGCTGCCGCCGCCGTGCACGACCGTGACCTGGTGTCCGTCCTGGGCGAGCTGCACCACCGCTTGCGCACATTTCTTGAGGGTCTCTTTATCCTCCAGCGCCGCGCCGCCGATCTTGACCACAATTTTCATTGCAGGCCCTCCGCCTCGTCCCAACCGTACATAAGATTCATGTTCTGCACAGCCTGACCAGCTGCGCCTTTGAGCAGGTTATCGAGACAGGAAACCAGGACGAGCCGGCGGCCGTCGCTTGCCAGACAGAAACCCAGGTCACAGTAATTTGTGTGCACGGAGAATTGGATTTCCGGCAAACTCGACGCGGGAAAAACGCGCACCCACCGCTTGCCTTGGTAGAAATCGCGGAAGCAGGCTTGAATCTCGTCGGCGGTCATTTCGCGCTTCAAGTACACATAAATCGTAGAGAGAATCCCGCGCGGGATTGGCAAAAGATGAGGAGTGAAAATCAACTGGCTGGAGCTGAGCGCCAATTGCTCCAATATTTCGCCGGTGTGACGGTGTCCGAAGACCGAGTAGGCGGAAAAATTGTCAGCCACCGAAACGAAGTGTGTACGCGCCGTGGGTTCCTTGCCGGCACCCGATACTCCGGACTTCGAATCGGAGATGATGCCGCGCTCGCAATCCACAATCCCGGCCGACAGCAGCGGCGCCAGTGCAAGAATAATCGAAGTGGCATAGCAGCCCGGATTCGCAACCAGAGCCGCCGACGGTATCTGGTCCGCATTCAACTCCGGCAGACCGTACACGGCGCGCTCCATGAGTTCCGCTGCGGTCTGGGCGTTGGCATCTTTGAAACCATAGACGGCGCGATGCTGTTCCTGTTTCAGCCGCCACGCGCCGCTAAGATCGACGACCCGCAACCCACGAGTCATCATCCCCCTGGTCATCGCCTCGGTTACAAGTTCGCGAGAAACGGCGTGCGGCGTCGCCAGGAACAACAGATCGACGCCACGCTCTTCCAACGCTGACCACGAAAACGGCCGGACCGGCGAATTCCCATTGCCGGAGCCATTGCCAGAAATGTGCGCCAAGCCAGCGGCGGACTCGCCGGTCTCTATCTCTGCGTTGCGCCGCAAAAGCAGAGGCGCGTCGGTCCGCGGATGCCGGCCGAGAAGGCGAGCGAGTTCGAGACCGGAATAGCCGGTCGCGCCGAGCACCGCGGTTTTAAGTTTGGCCGCCATCAGATTTTCTTCAAGTCGCCCCAATCTCCTATTCTAATTTTCTTCCTTGAGGCATATTTATCCATTATGATGCATAAATATTCATCTATATTAAATGGTCTGGCCGAACTGTCAAGTTGAAATCGCGGTTCGAGATTCTACGGGTCCGTGAATCGAACATGTCCGTGTGGTGGCGGAGCTCTGCCCCATAAGCGCTTCTAACTTAAGTCCGGCGGTGGCTAGAAGTCGACCTTCAACATGTGATGTTGGACGTGCGGCAGGTTTCTAAGACGGGCAGTTACCGAGTGGCTGCATGCTTGGCAGGAGGCGCTCCATCATCACCCGCGATTTCCAATCCCGCCTTGCGAAGACCGTCGACCAAGTGCTCGATGAATTCGGCATCCCACCACTTCCGGAGTTCGTTGCGCGCAACGACGGGGAAGTCCGGTCTAATCGTTAGGAGCTCCCGGACGGCATTGCTCGCTGCATCCCGTTCGCCGAGTTGCGCGTACGCTGTGGCAAGCGCGAACTGCGTGCGCCAAAAGGCGGGCATATTGACTTTGAGGACAGCGTCCAGCGCGCCTTGGTAGTCGCGTTGGCGGTAAGCATTGAAGAACAAGGGGAACCAGTACCATCCGGGATGATGAGGATTGAGCCGCGTGGCCCGTTCCGCCAGAGCGCAGCCTCGCTCCCAGTCGCCGGCGTAGGCAATCTGGAAGCCCAGATAGGCGGCAGTGAATCCGTCCATGGAGTTGAGGGCGAGGGCGCGTTCCGCCGCTGCGCGGAAAGCCCCGAGTTCCCTCCGGAAGAACAAGGCCGAAGCCAGTGCGTGATAGGCGAGGTGGTTGGCCGGCGCCGCGTCGACCGAGCGCCGAGCCGCCGCCAGCGCCCGCCCGATCGGATCAGGCTGCAAGTTGAACCCATGCGTGTACTCTTCCCGGTATAGCATCGACAGCATGGCCCAGCAATCGCCGCGATCGGGAGGCTGCTGGACGGCCCTTTCCAAAGCTGCCCTTGCCGCCGCGTGCTCAGGCGCATTGAGCCGCTGAAAGTGCGCGAAACTGCGAAGCACAGCCTCGTAAGGGCTTAGCCCATTGGGATCCCGGTTGCGGAGAGCCTCCGTCATGCTGTGCGGCAGAATGCCTTGGGTATCGGCCACAGTGGAAACGATCCGAGGCACGACGTCATCCAGCAGCTCGAACACAGCGTCAGGGCGAAAGGCGCGGTCGTAGGTTTCTGCCCACAAGTCTGCGCCGGAACTCGCATCCACCAGCTGTGCCGCAATGCGAATCTTCGATCCCGACTGGCGTAGACTTCCCTCCATCACGTAGCGGGCGCCCAATTCATTGGCAGCGGTGCGCACGTCCACCGCTTCGCGTGCGTAGCGCACAGTGGAACTGCGCGCAATAACCTTGAGATAAGAGAACCGTGACAGGCCCGTCACGATGTCCTCAGTCAGTCCTTCGCCCAACGCCGTGAGGTCAGAGTTACCGCCGCTGTATTTGAATGGCAGGACGGCGACCCAGAAACCTTCTTCGGCGCGGGCGGCGCCCGAGTCGGGCGCGGCAGCGGAACGCAAGGTTGAGGATGGGGTAGGCGCCGTGTGGGACGCGAGTCGCGCCAGGTCGCGTAATTCGTTGCTGACATCGCGCGCCGTCTGGAGGCGGTGGCGCGGGTCCTTTTCCAGGCAGCGCCGGATGATACGCGCCAGATCACGCGGCAGATCTGAACGAACGTCGGTTACGAGCGGCGGGTGGTCGCGCAGAATCGAGGAAACCAGCTCCGCCGATGAAGTGCCCTCGAACGGGCGCCGGCCCGTCGCCATCTCGTGCAGCATGACGCCCAGCGAGAAGATGTCGGTACGACAGTCGAGCACCCGTCCCGAGACCTGTTCTGGCGACATGTAGGCCGGCGTCCCCACGACGATGCCCTCCTGTGTTCGCCCGGCCGCCGTCATCGTGGCATCGTTTGAGGTCTCGGGGCTCACATCTTTCGCTAGACCAAAATCCAGCACTTTGACGCGCCCTTCAGCCGTCACCATCACATTGGCGGGCTTCAGGTCGCGATGCACGATACCTTTCTCATGCGCCGCAGCCAGCCCCTCGGCCACTGCACCGGCAATCTCTACGATGCGCTCGACAGGGAGACCGCTCGCGGAGATCATGCGATCGAGTGGCTGCCCCTCGATCAGTTCCATGGTGAGAAAGTGGACGCCGTCGCATTCCTCGACCGAGTACAGAGTCACGACATTGGGGTGGTTGAGGGTGGCAACAGCGCGAGCCTCGCGATGGAACCTTGCGAGCCGGTCGGGATCTTGCGCCATCTCAGTGGGCAGAATCTTGACTGCGACGCCGCGACCCAGCTTGGTATCCGTCGCGCGGTACACTTCTCCCATACCACCGGCGCCGATGGGCGCCTGAATTTCATAGACGGCGAGGCGAGTACCGGAAGCCAGGGGCATAGAACGTCGAACGATTCTACTCTAACTTCGGACAGGCGAACCCGTGGTTGGGGCAGGATTATAGGGGTCACTCGGAAGGAATTCTGCCTTACGTTAGCGCTTATGGGGCTCTGCCCCGCTAGACGGGCCAGAGGCCCGTACCAAACGAGCCCCGAATCGCTTGAGTGTCGAGGAGTCGGCGGTCGACGAGCGGGGGAGATTTTTACAGTCTGAGCCGCGAGTCGCTCGACGTGCCCCCGGCTGCTGGAACGTAGCACTGGAGCGTGTAGTCCATCACCATGCGATCCGCGTTAAAGCGCCAGCCGAGCGTCCGGATGGTCCGCTTCATGCGTTGGATCCAGCCACGCGGCAGGCCGTCGCGATCGCGCTGATAGTACAGCGGAATCACTTCTTCACGAAGAACTCGCATCAGGTCTTCGCCGTCGCGGGTGTCGTGAACATCCATTTCGGAATGAGTTCTCCCGTGTCCGATGGCGAAGCCGTTCAGGCCGTCGTACGCTTCCGCCCACCAGCCGTCCAGCACCGAAAGGTTCAAACCGCCGTTCAAAACAACTTTCTGGCCGCTCGTTCCCGAGGCTTCCAGCGGACGCCGCGGATTGTTGAGCCAGACATCGACACCCTGCGTCAAATGTCGGCCGACGTTGATGTCATAGTCTTCGACGAAAACGAATTTGTTGGCAAACTGCGGGTCGCGCATCAACTGCGCAATCTGCTGCAGGACGCGCTTGCCCGGCTCGTCGAGAGGATGCGCCTTTCCTGCAAACACAAACTGCACCGGGCGTTTCGGGTCATTGACCATGCCCGCTATTTTTTCAATGTCGGCCAAAAACAGATTGGCGCGTTTGTAGGTGGCAAAGCGGCGGGCAAAACCGATGGTGAGCGCATCGGGACTGAGCACGCGTTCCAATTGCTGCAGCACGCCGTGCGGTTCGTCGCGGCGCGCAGCCTGCTTGACGGCGCGGCGGCGCACAAATTCAATCATTCGTGACTTTAGATTGAAATGCGTCTCCCAGAGTTCCCCGTCGTCAACGTTATCAATGCCTTCCCAGATTTTCGCCTCGCTGCTGCGCAGATGCCATCCCGTGCCAAGATGACGATCGTAGAGGCGAAACATCTGCGGAGCCAACCAGGTAGGAACATGGACGCCGTTGGTAACGTGTCCGATGGGGACCGCATCTTCCAGTTTGCCCGGAAAGAGTCCGGTCCACATGGCGCGGGAGACTTCACCGTGCAGAGATGAAACTGCATTAGCGCGCCGCGAGAGCTTCAGACCGAGCACGGTCATGCAGAAACGTTCGTCGCTTTCGGGATTCTCGCGTCCCAGCGCCATGAAATTTTCCTTGGAAAGCCCGAGGGCCTCGCGGAGAGGTCCGAGGTGTTCTTCGATCAGATCGGCATCGAACCGATCGTGGCCGGCCGGCACCGGAGTGTGGGTCGTGAAGACCACTTCCCGGGCAACCCGCGGCACCGCCATATCGAAACTGATGCCTTCTTCTTCCATGCGTTGCCGAATCGCTTCGAGGACCGTAAATCCGCTGTGTCCTTCGTTCAGGTGAAGCACTCCGGGCGTGATGCCAAGGGCTTTCAGTGCGCGCAGCCCGCCCACGCCCAGCAGCAGTTCCTGATGCACGCGCACGCGGCCGTCGCCCCCGTACAAACGCGAGGTCATCTCGCGGTCCTCGGGCGTATTGCCTTCCACGTCGGAGTCGAGGAGAAATAAATCGCAGCGCCCCACTTTCACGCGCCAGACTTTTGCGTAAATGACGCCATGGCGGGTATCGACCTGCACCACAACCGGTCGGCCATTTTTCCCGATGGCCGCTTCCATAGGCAACTGGCTGACATCGGTTTCGAGGTACTCTTCGTGCTGCCAGCCATCGCGATCGAGACGCTGGCGGAAATATCCCTGGCCATAAAACAGGCCCACGCCAACCAGAGGGATTCCGAGGTCGGAGGCGCTCTTGATGTGATCGCCGGCCAGAACTCCAAGTCCGCCGGAATACACCGGAAGCGATTCGTGCACGCCAAATTCGGCCGAGAAATAAGCCACGGGACGAGGTCGCAGAACACCGGCGTGGCGCGCGCCCCAGGTTCGCTCCGCCTCTTCATACTCACGCAGGCGGCGATAGGCATAGTTGATCCGGCTGTGCAGGACGAGTTCCGCAGCGCGCGCTTCGAGTTTGGCAAGAGGATATTCGTTCAGCAGCGAGACGGGATTGTGATTGAGCTGACTCCAACGCAGCGGATCGAGATCGCGGAACAAGCTGGCGGAATCGTAATCCCAGCTCCACCACAGGTTGCGAGCCAGCGCCCAGAGCCGCTCTTGAGCGGGCGCGATGAAACGGTCGATCGTGCGCGCCTCGCTCACCACCGGCGCAACCCGGTTCGCGGCCTCCGTGAGCAGACGAATCTCTCTCTCCGGGAAGATACGCGGCTCCAAGGTTTGAACCACCAGTACGCCTTGCAGCACACCGCGATCGATGAGGGGAACTCCCAGGAACGATTGATAATCATCCTCGCCGGCTTCTTTGAAGTACTTAAAGCGAGGATGATTCCTGACGTGTTCAACGGCCACCGGGCGGACTTGTTCCGCGACCAGGCCGGCGAGTCCTTCATTGACCGCCATGCGAAGCTTGCCGACGCATTCATGGCGAAGCCCGAGCGTCGCTGCCAGAACGAGATTGGCGCGGTCTGGCTCCAGCAGGTAGGCTGAGCAAACATCGGTGCCAAACCGTCTGGCAATTAGCGCGACCACGTTCATCAGGGTCTCGGCTGGCTTGCCGGGCTCCGCCGCCAGGTTCGCAATTTCGTCCCACGTCAGCACATAGCTGGCATCGAGAGAGCAGGCAGCCTGGTCTTGATCCTGCACTGGCTCCTTCGGTTGTTCCAACTTTATCTCCATCTGCTTAAATCCCTTGGGTCTTCCGACCGATCATCCAATCACGACCATCCAATCACGACCACCCAACAACGAGCGAACGCCTAGACGGTCGGGTAAAAACATCCCACAGACCATTCTATCGGGCGAAAACAGGACCGCTCCACATTGCTGCTGGATTGTTGATTACTACGGTGCATCATGGAATGGCCGAATTGCTGTTTTGGCGCTTGCCCTATTCCGATATGTAGCCGCACTAAAGACTCTAGTATCCGGTTGTGTGCTGAGTCCAATTCGAATTGTTTATGGTTCGCATTAGCGGAGCGATGACATCCGGTGCGGAAATAGGCCAGTTCAAACCGAGGAAGGAGGCGCTCGACGCTCAAAGTGCAACCCGTATGCCTCCCCGTGATCGGATCGGGCACAATGACGACAGCCACCCTGTCATCTGCCGCGACCAATGCGAGACGATACGGTTCGCCCTTTCTAGGGTTGAACGCCAAATCGGCACAGGGTCCCCCTTCTGTGAAGAGTCGCCGCACTGCTCTGGTGTCGTTCCGGCGCACATCACAATTCCATTTTTCCCGATGCTAAGGCCCTGCATCATGGGTGATGGTTTTGGCTGTCCGACTGGCCAACTCATCAGTGTATAGAGTTGGTTCGTGGGTAATCCGGAGACGTTCGGAGACGTATAGGTTGTATTTTACTAGTGACCCTGCACGCGCTATTTCCTTTGCCTGAATGGAAGCTCCAGGACTGGATAGCTTAGTCCTCCATGCAATGTACCCTTTGACAAGAGCTTCGCCAGCCTCTGCTGCGCGTGCCTCCACATCGGTTTGTTCGGAGACGAAAACCGAGGAACACATCAATCTATGGGGGGGGAAGATTAATTGTTCAAAACACGTTTGCACTAACCACGTCAAAAAAAACGCGCTGCGCCCCGCCCATTCCACAACCGGGCAGAACCCAGCGCGCCACCAGCCATCAGTGCTGGTCGAATTTACTTCCCTTACCCCTGCGAAGGATGCAACACGCGGAACGTGCTGCCCCCATTCGACCACACCAGCACCAGCGCATCCTGCCCGCTTGCCACCCCCGATAGCGCCTGTGCCACTTCGGACGCGGATTTCACCGAGTGCCGGTTCACTTCCATGATGACATCCCCGCGCTGCAAGCCCGCATTATCAGCCGGGCTGCCGGGCTGGACGTCCTCAACAACGGCGCCATGAACCGGACCTTGTGCTTGTCCCGGTCCTCGTTCTTGCCCCTGCTCTTGCAGTTCATTCCGGACGTCCGGGGTCAAGTCACCGAGACTCAGCCCCCAACGCCCCTTCCCGTGTTCTCCGCCGGCGGTCTCGGTGCCTCTGCCGCCACCGAGCGCTTCGAGTTTCACAGCAACGCTCGTCGGCTTGCTGTCACGCATCACCAGCAGATGGATCGTTTCACCCGGTCGTTTTTGTCCGACCGTCATCTGCAACTGTCCAGCATCGGTCACGGGCTTTCCGTCGAGTTCCGTGATCACGTCTCCCGTGCGCAGTCCAGCCTTCGCTCCGGGCGCGTCCGGTTCAACCTGACTAATCAGCGCTCCCTCAGCTTTGTTCATCTGGAAAAACTTTGCATTGTCGGGAGTAACATCGGCGATCTGAATCCCGATATACGCGTGAGTTACTTTACCGTCCCGAATTAATGTCTCAACCGTAGGCTGGACAATCTGAGCGGGAATCGCAAAGCCCATTCCCGAGAACGATCCCGAGGATGAAATCAGGAATGCATTGATTCCGATGAGCTCGCCGCGCGCGTCAACCAACGCCCCGCCCGAGTTCCCGGGATTGATGGCGGCATCGGTCTGGATGAATTCGCCCGGCTTGCGTCGATCGCTTGCGTCAGGATTGGGACGGTTCAGCGCGCTGATGATGCCGCGCGTCACCGTGAAGCGGAACCCGTACGGATTCCCGAATGCCAGCACCGTTTGTCCCGCACGTAAGCTGGCCGAGTTACCCCAGGGCACGCTCGGTAAGTTGGTTCCATTGACCTTGATAACTGCGAGGTCCGTCAACGGATCGGCGCCCACCAACTTCGCCGACAGCACTTCCCGGTTGCTCATGGTGACACGAATATCGACCGCTCCATCGATAACGTGATTGTTGGTGACGATATATCCGTCAGGGGAGATGATCACACCGCTGCCCAGGCCATGTTCCATCCTGTTCTGAGGCTGCGACGGAACATTGAACTGGCGGCCAAACTGACGCCCAAAAGGATTGCCCGGACCGAAAAATTGCTGCATGTCAGGCATACCCTCCGTATCCGCACCGCCCTGCTGCACGTTGGCCTTCGACGCTACCGTTACATTCACCACCGCCGGTGTAACTCGCGCCGCCAGCGTTTCCATGGCGCGGTCGAGCGTCAGCAACGCTCCGACACTATTGTCGTCAAGCGCCGCCGCAGCCGGAGCCGCGACCGCTGCGGTCGCAGACTTCGAAAAGTTAAACGTCGCTATCGACCCGACTGCCACCACGGCAATCAGGGCCACTGCCAGATGCCTCGTTACCACTGCCTTGCTACGTTCTATCCACCTCTTCATTTTCTTTTCTCCTTGTGTGACTAACTTCGGTGAAACTAACTGTGTGAAACTAAC
>Ga0073928_10002882_pt1 | contig 28354 bp, 28 predicted proteins | sample PaiPotPPA55metaG_FD_76969 | JGI IMG/M metagenome (GOLD analysis project Ga0073928, IMG submission 76969) | Iron sulfur acid spring bacterial and archeal communities from Banff, Canada, to study Microbial Dark Matter (Phase II) - Paint Pots PPA... ...
AGGTCGCTTGCATCGCTTTCTGGTGAAGCGACATGGGCGCAACCTACGGCCGGGACGAGCTGATCAGTGGACGCGAGACTGGTTCTGGCAGCACGGACTGCACCGATTGCGTGGCACCGTCCGCTATCCGGAGGCAGCGTAACCATGCGCAGAAGACCATCGGTGAGCCGTGTGCGGGCAAACCGCATGCACGGTTCGAAAGGGGGAGGGGGAACCGGATCCGCTGTGCGGATACCGCGCCCCTAACTACCAATGCAGGCGCGCAAGGGCGGGGTTTTCCAGGCGGCGGATCTCGAGCAAGCGGCGGCTCTGGCCAGGGCCGGCGACGGCTACGCAGCGAGGGTCCTGAGCAGCGACCTGCTAAGCGTTGGCGTGTACGTTTTGCCCGCCGGCGCAGACGACCTTCAGCAGCCGCATCGCGAGGATGAGGTGTACTACGTCGTTCGCGGCAGGTCGAAGTTTCGAGCGGGCGCCGAGGAGGAACCCGTGCAGCCGGGGTCGCTGCTCTTCGTTCGTGCGGGCATCGACCACCGGTTCTTCGACATCGAAGAGGAGCTCGTGATCGTCGTGTTCTGGGCTCCGCCGGAGAAGTCCGTCTCCGCCTAGACGAAGAGCGGTTCGGGGGACGACCTCTTGACCAGCTCCTCCATCGCGGCGTTGGCAGGCCGCTTGTCGAACCGGCTCGCGGCGTCCAGCACCTTCGGCAGCAGGTTCACGTCGCCGACGGTGTTCAGGAAAACGCCGGGCCGGCCCAGCACCCACCACACGGCGAGGTCGATGTCCTCCTGGTTCTCGAGCGGTTCGTACCACGTCGTGCGCACGCGCTCGCGTCCGCGCCACGGCCGCAGCGCGATCGACTTGATGGTCTGCATCGCCACGTTGCGCTCACGACACGTGGCCGCCAGCGCGTCGAAGTTCTCGGCGTAGTAGGGAAGCTGCATGGTGACGAAGTTGTAGGGGAGCAGCACCGAGTCGAAGTCAAAGCGCTCGAGGCTGCGCCGGTGGTTGGCGGCGATCTGCGCGCCATGGCCGGTTACGCCGATGAAGCGCACCAGGCCCTCCGAACGCGCCTCCGCCGCGGCCTCGATCACACCGCCGGGGCTGAGCGCGTCGTCCCATTCGATGGGGTCGGCCAGGTTGTGCAGCTGCCACAGGTCGACATGGTCGACGCCGAGCCGGTCCAGCGAGCGGTGCAGCTCCTCGCGCGCCGCCTTCGCCTTGCGAGCGCCGGTCTTGGTGGCGAGGAAGAACCTGCCGGGCTCTCGCCTCAGCCAGGGCGCGATCCGGAGCTCGGCGTCGCCGTAGCTCGCCGCGGTGTCGATGTGGTTCACGCCGTGCTTCATGAGCACCTCGAGGGTGCGGTCGGCGGTGGCCTGATCGACTGAAGAGAGGGAGGCGGCGCCGAAGAGCGTCCTCGTGCTGGAGTGTCCCGTGCGGCCGAAGGCAATGTGCTCGATGCTCATGCGCCCAGTGTATGACCGCTCAAATTTGCAATGCTTTCCGGGCGATGCCGCGACTTGGTGGAATGTATGGGCCCGACGTCACCTTCCTCGGGGTTGAGCGGTGCGACCTCGATGACCCCGCTCAGCTGAAGGGCGCGGACGCGGTCATCATCGGCGCGCCCTACGACGCCGGCGCGTCCTATCGCGGCGGCGCGCGCTTCGGGCCCAAGATGATCCGCACCACCGATTATCTGCCCCACGACTCGTCGCGGCCACATCTGGCGCTGCGCGTAGACCCGCTCAAGGACCTGCGCGTTCTCGACGCGGGAGACGTCGAGATGCCTGGCGTCGAGGCCCGGCTGCCGCTCGACAACCTCGAAAACGCGGTTCGCCTTGTAGCCGAAGCGGGCGCCATACCGATCGTCCTGGGTGGTGACCACACCATCACCTGGCCGGATGTGACCGGGGTCGCGCGCAAAGTCGGCTGGGGCCGCGTGTCAGTCATCCATTTCGACGCGCACGCGGACACCGGCGACGTGCAGTTCGGCAGCCTCATCGGACATGGCCTGCCGATGCGCAGGCTGATCGAGTCGGGCGCATGTCGAGGCGACCGCTTCCTCCAGATCGGGCTGCGGGGCTACTGGCCCGAGCCGCCCACCCTGCAGTGGATGGCCGAGCAGGGCATGCGCTCCTTCGAGATGCACGAGGTCGTCAGCCGCGGACTGGACGCCGTGCTGCAGGAGGCCTTTGCCATCGCCACCGACGACTGCGATGGAGTTTTCGTCTCGGTCGACGTCGACGTGGTCGACCCCGGCACCGCCCCGGGCACGGGCACCCCGGAGCCCGGCGGCCTCACCGGCCGGCAGCTTCTCGACGCCGTTCGCCGGATCGCCATCGAGGTGCCGGTCGTCGGCATCGACGTGGTCGAGGTCTCGCCGCCCTATGACACCGCCGAGATCACGGCCTTCCTCGCCAACCGCGTGGTGCTCGAGATGCTGTCCGGCATCGCCTTCCGCAGGAAAGGCGGCACGTGGGATTCGATCCCGAAGACCCTGCTGGAGGACCGCGCGTAGCGGCTTGCTAGCTGGTCAGGATCCCCGCGACGGCGCCAAGAGAGCGCAGGAGGGGGGCCGCGACGCCGGTGTGACGCTCGGGCTCGAGCTCGGCGGCGCCCGGCAGCGTCGCCGCGAAGGCGTCGACCACCTCTGCGTCCCACTGGGTTCCGCGCCCGCGGACCAGCTCGCCGAGCGCGACGTCCTGGTCGAGCGCGGTTCGGTACGGGCGGTTCGACGTCATCGCGTCCCACGCGTCGGCGACGGCCAGGATCCGGGCTCCGAGCGGGATCTGCGACCCGGAGAGGCCTCGCGGATATCCGCGCCCGTCGATGCGCTCGTGATGATCGAGGACCAGCTCGCGCCCGCGGCGGTACTCCGGGAACTTGGCCAGGATCTCGGCGCCGTCAGCCGGATGCTTCTTCATGAGGGCGAACTCTTCTTCCGTCAGCCGGCCCTGCTTGTGGAGCACCGCGTCAGGCACGGCGATCTTGCCGAGGTCATGGACGCGCCCGGCGAGGCGGATCAACTCCACGTCGCGATCGGGTAGGTGGAGTCGCCGGGCGGTGCGCACGGCGTACTCGGCCACGTTCTGGGAATGCTGGTAGGTGTAGGGGTCGCGGCGGTCGACGACGTCGGCCATCGACTCGACTGCCGCCACGGTCTGCGCCCGCATCTGCGCCGACCGGTTCAGCGCCAGCTGGAGCCCGGCCACTGGGCCCATCATCACCAGCGCCAGCCACGGCCTTCCGTTCGACACCACCGCCAGCAGGTAGCCCGCCGTATAGATGGCCGCCGTCTGCTTGAGCTCGATGCCCGCGGCTTCGGCCCAGATCTCGAACGGGCTGCGCGCCACCAGCCGGCCCACCGCGATCACGACCGCCGACGTGCTCACCACGTAGAGCGCGACAGCCGCCAGCGCCGCTCCGGCCAGCTCCGCGGCCAGCCCGGAGCCCAGCACCCCGGGAGACGTGAGACCCCGATAGATGATGGCCGCGCAGGCGGCCGCGATCATCAGCTGCGAGGTGTTGAAGACGAGGTCGATGGGCGCGCGGCGTCGGGTGCCGGTGGCGAGGTTGCGCCGGAGGCAGAGCAGCCCATCGCCCAGGATGCGGGTCAACCCGACGAGCGCGACCGCGGCCGCGGGCGGAAAGAGGATGACAAGGGCCAGATCGATCGCGGGTGACGCGTCGGTCTTGTAGCGCGGAGACACCATCACCGGAAAGTTCGCGGCCGCCGCGCCGAGTGCGACGAGCACGACCATCAGCACCGGGTCGCCGGGAACCGGCGCGGTCAGCCGCATCAGCAGGATGGCCGCCAGCCCTGCCGGCGCGGCCATCGACAGCATGTACGCCCTGAGCCTGGGCGTCATCGAGGCTTCCTTAGATGCCTACGACGCCGCCGAAGGTCGTGGTGCTGCTGGTCCCGCTCGCGTAGACGTGGGTGCCCAGTATCGAAATGTTCAGGCTGTAGTGGAGAGGCGTGCCGATGCCCAGAGTGGGGTCGATCGTGCAGATCGTCGACGCGCTGGCGCTCGTGACTCCGAGCAAAAGCATGCCGACCGCAAGCGCCAGACTGAGAAATATTCGCTTCATAGCTCCCACCCTTGATTCCTTCAGTCCGGAAAGGCTGATGCCTGAAATTTAGGCTTGCGGATGTTGAGACAGGTCAAGAAGCTGTTAAGACTTCTTCACACCAAGCCCCTGACGACGTCAATTGGCCGGAATCGTCGTTACCCCCCAGTGGGAATCTGAAGGGGAGCCAGACCGGGCCGGATGGCAGAACGCAGTTCCCGGTATCCTCGCCGCTCATGGGCTCTGCCGCTCCGCCCGACGTCGTGAGCGGGAACGACCCCGAAGCCATCCTGCGCTGGGCATACGGCGAATTCCCGCGGGTGGTCATCGTGGCCAGCTTCCAGGCCGAATCATCAGTACTGATCGACATGGCCGCCCGGGTGACCGACGATATCCACGTTCTTACCCTTGACACCGGCCTCCTGCCGCAGGAGACGCACGACATGATCTACAGGGTCCGCGAGCGGTACAAGATCGCCGTGGACGTGATCGCGCCAGACGCCGGCGAGGTCCATCAGCTGGTGCGGGAGCAAGGCACAAACCCGTTTCTGCGCTCGGTCGAGCTTCGCCGGCTGTGCTGCGATGTGCGCAAGTCGCGTCCGCTGGCGGGTGCGCTTCAAGGCTTCGACGCGTGGGTGACCGGCGTGCGCCGGCAGCAGGCAGCCACGCGCTCGGAGACTCGGGTCGTATCGCCTGACCTTGAGCATCCCGGCCTGACCAAGATCGCGCCGCTGGCCGGATGGTCGAAGGACCAGGTCTGGGCCTACATCCGCGATCACGACGTGCCCTACCACTCCCTCTACGACACCGGCTACACCTCCATCGGCTGCGCGCCCTGCACTCGCGCGACCAGGCCCGGTGAGGACGAGCGCGCCGGTCGTTGGTGGTGGGAGGCGGACGAGGTCAAAGAGTGCGGGCTCCACTGGACGCCCGACAACCGCCCGCTCCCGATCCACCAAAAGGAGGGGGCTTGACCAACGAGGTGGGGCTCTCGGACGAGCACTCGGTCAGCGTCGAGCGCCTGACCAAGGTCTTTCCGCACGGGGACAGGCAGCTGATCGCCCTGAAGGAGGTGACGCTCGAGGTCCAGGCGGGCGAGTTCGTATGCGTGGTCGGGGCGAGCGGCTCGGGCAAGAGCACGCTGCTGAGCGTCCTTGCCGGCCTGGACCAGGCCACGGCAGGCACGGCTCACGTGCACGGCCGGGTGGCGCTCATGTTCCAGGAGGCGGCGCTGCTGCCATGGCTCACCGCGGCCGGCAACGTCGAGATTGCTCTGGAGCTGCGGGGAGTTGCTCGTGCAGAGCGGCGGGAGAAGGCGCAGGAGCTGCTCGAGCTGGTGCACCTGCATGGATTCGAGCGCCGGCGGCCGCACGAGCTCTCTGGTGGGATGAAGCAGCGGGTGGCGCTGGCTCGCGCGCTGGCTCAGGACGCCGACGTGCTGCTCATGGATGAGCCTTTTGCGTCGCTGGACGCGATCACGCGCGACCTCCTGCACGAGGAGCTCGTCCGCTTGTGGACCTCGAAAAACCTCACCATCCTGTTCGTGACGCACAACGCACGCGAGGCGGTCCTGCTTGGCGATCGGGTGCTCGTGTTCACGAGCCGTCCCGGTCGGGTGGCCCACGAGATCCGCGTCGACCTGCCCAGGCCGCGAAGCCTCGGCTCGCCGGAGCTCGCGGTCATCGCCGGGCGCATCACTGACCGCCTGAAGCAAGAGACACGGATGCATGCCGGCTGAGGCAGCGGCCGAGCTGCCGGAGGTCCAAGAGCAGGTACTGGAAGAGAGGCGGATCCCGCCCGCGGCGCGGGTGTGGTCGTGGCTGTGGCCCAAGGTCGCGGCCGTGGCCCTAGGCCTCGCCGCGTGGCAGGTGGTGGTCTGGTCCGGCTGGAAACCGGACTATGTCCTGCCCGGCCCGGTTCCGGTGTTCCAGCGCCTGGCCGAGGACCTGAGCCAGCCGGCCTTCTACGTGGGGGTGGGCGCCACCATGCGGCGTGCCCTTGTTGGCTACTCGATAGCGGTCGCCATCGGATGCACGCTTGGCCTGCTGGTGGCGCGCGTACCGATCCTGCGCAAGGCGGTGGGTCACGCCATACTCGGCCTGCAGTCGATGCCCTCGATCGCCTGGTTTCCGCTGGCGATCCTCCTGTTCCAGCTCACCGAGGGGGCGATCCTGTTCGTGGTCATCCTTGGTGCCGCGCCGGCGATTGCGAGCGGCCTCTTGAGCGGCGTCGACCACGTGCAGCCTCTGCTCGTTCGCGTGGGCAGGGTGATGGGCGCGCGCGGCCTGAGGCTCTACCGCTACGTCATCTTGCCCGCGGCGCTACCCGGGTTTGTCGGCGGGCTCAAGCAGGGCTGGGCGTTCGCCTGGCGCAGCCTGCTGGCCGGCGAGATCCTGGTCGCCATCTCGAACCAGACCTCGCTCGGACAGCAGCTGGAAGTCGCCCGTCAGTTCGCCGACGCGCAGCAGCTGATGGCGTTGATGATCGTGATCTTCGTCATCGGCGTAGCTGTCGACCTGGCCTTCGGGTTTGCCGACCGGGCCGTTAGGAGGCGGTGGGGCCTCATCGGCTGATCGGCCGATCGGACCTCCTCAACCCAGCTAGACGCTATCTTTGCTGACGATGCGGGGACGGATCTTCCTCGTCATCGTCGCGCTCATCGCGGCGTTGCTTGCCTGGAACTACCTGCGCCCGGTGCCGGTCGTGGCCGCATCCAGCGGGCTGCCGGTCCAGACCATCATCCCCGGCACTGCGCCGGCCCTGCCCTGGCCGGGCGTGGGAGCCGCGGCAGTCGGCGTGTCCGGCCTTGGCGCCATCGCCACCTCCGGCGACGCGCAGCCCGCGCCGGCCGCGAGCGTGGCCAAGGTGATGACGGCGCTGGTGGTCTTGACGGACAAGCCGCTCGCGGCCGGCGACGCCGGCCCCTCGATCGCGATCACCGACCAGGACGTCCAGGCATATCAGACCGACCTCGCGCAACAGCAGTCCGTGGTCAAGGTGCAGGCGGGAGTCCCGCTGACCGAGCTGCAGCTGCTGGAGGGGATGCTGATCCCCTCCGGCAACAACATCGCCGAGACCCTTGCCCGCTGGGATGCGGGCTCGATCCCGGCGTTCGTCGACAAGATGAACACGCGGGCGCTCAAGCTCGGGCTCGCGAAGACGAAGTTCGCCGACCCCGCGGGCGCGTCGGCCGCGACCGTCAGCACGCCGAGCGAGCTGATGAGCCTCGGCATGGTCGCGATGCAGCTGCCGGCGTTTGCCCAGGTTGTCAAGCTGCCGCAGGTGCAGCTGCCGGTCGCCGGCGCGGTCTACAACGTGAACGGCGCGCTGGGTAAGGACGGGATCATCGGCATCAAGACGGGGTCCGGCTTCAATGCGGGCGCGAACTTCCTGTTCGCCGCCTCGGTCACGGTGAACAACCGGGTCATCACCATCTACGGCTGCGTCATGGGCCAGCCGACGCTTGCCATCGCGTTCAGCGCGGCGCGAGCGCTGATCGCGGCGATGAAGCCGGCTCTGGTGGTCAAGCAGATCCTGGCCCGCCAGCAGGCGGTCGGCGCGTACGACACGCCGTGGGGAGATCACTCCGATGTTCTCTCCGTGTATGACGTGACGCTGGTCGAGTGGCCGGGCATGGTGCTGCGGCAGCGGCTCGACGGCAAGACGCTGTCGATCGACAAGCCGATCGGGCCTGGGGCCCCGGCCGGCTCGCTCCACATCACGCTGGGCGACTACACGCTGGATGTGCCGGTGGTGACGGGGAGCGGGCTTTACCCCGCGGGAAGGGTGTGGCGGATCACGCGGCTGCCGGGGAGCAACTCATAGAGGGATAGCGTCTGGGATCCGGCCCGCGGTTCAGCACGCGGTGTCGTGGTCCAGGTCGTTGTAAACGTGCTGGCCGAGCCAGACCGGCACCTGGGTCAGCGGTGAAAACGGGATCGAGCACGAGCCCGCCGCGTTCCATTCCGCGCTGAGGTTTCCCGGCGCGGCAAGCGTTCCGGTGATCTCGATCCACATCGCCTCGGCGGAGTAGATCCCGACAGGCAGGTCCGTCTGGGTCAGCCGCGTCACCGCACCCTGCAGAGTGAAGCGATTCAGGGCGAGGTTGGTCGACCACTTGTTGAGGATCTCGACGTCGAGCCACCACATCGAGATGCTCGACACGCCCAATGCGTACGCATAGTTGAGCGACGTCTCCGCCTCGCTGCATCCGATCGCCCAGGCCTCGCGTTCGGAGTCCGAGCCCGACACCGAGTGCGCCTGGCGCCGGCAGCCCGAGGTGATCTCTGACCGGTACGACTCCTGGTAGCCCGTGTTGATGTACAGCGAGGGCGGCGTCGACCGGGGCGCCGCGGCGTACTGGTCCGTCACGCACAGGTTGCCGCTGAACGGCGCCCCGCCGTTGACGCCGATGATCGCGAACGATCCAACCGACGGCGGTGGATCGCCGCACTGCGGCCACGAGATGTCATAGCCCTGATCACCCGCGGTATAGGGATCGCCGGCGGCCCTGGCAGCATTTGGCGAGACGAAGATCAGCACCAGGCTGGCGATCAATGCACAGGGCAACCCGATACGAGCGTGCATGCACGCACCCCCCCCGAAGGGATTTCCCCGCGAAATCAGCTTACCGCGATCTCTGAGCGGCTGTCAGCAGGCCCCAATCCGCCAGCCGTTCCCCAAGCGCGGCCCTGGTGCGGGCGTCGAGCGGCGCGATCGGCTTGGCCAGCCAGTGCGAGCAGATGCCCTGCAGCTCCAGCGCGGCCTTGATTGCGGCGGGGAAGACGCCGCCGCGCAGGCGCATCACCAGCTCCACGAGCTGGTCCTGGTGCTCGCGCGCCGCTTTCCAGTCGCCGCGCTGCACGTCGTCATAGATGCGCACGGCCCACTCCGGCGCCACGTTGGCCGCGCCGCAAATGGTGCCCGCGCCGCCCATCGCAAGCGATGCGAGCAGCATCGTGTCGCTGCCAGTGAAGATGCGGAAGCGCGGCAGGTCTCGCGTCGCGCCGCAAACGAGCTCGAAGTATTCGAAGTCGCGGCTGGAGTCCTTCATGCCTTTGATCGTGCCTTCACGCGCCAGCGTCGCCACGGTTCCCGGCTCGGCCACGACCTTGGTGAATTGCGGGATGTTGTAGAGCAGGATTGGAAGCTGGCTGCTGGTAGCGACCGCGCGATAGAAGGCGAGCACAGTCGCCTGGTCGACCAGGTAATAGAAGGGGGGAGCGACAAGCGCGGCGTCGGCGCCCAGGCTCGCAGCTGCCGCCACCTCGGCCTCCGCGGCCGCGACGTGGCTCTGTGCCACTCCACAGATCACAGGCACTCGCCCCCGCGCGGCCTTGATCACCGCCGCGAGCATCGTCCGCCGCGCCGGCTCGTCGAGCGACGCGGTCTCGCCGGTCGAGCCCAGCGGCAGCAGACCGCTCACACCGCCCGCAAGAACGTGCTCGACCAAGCGCTCCACGGCCGGCTCGTCGACCAATCCGTGCTCGGTCAGCGGCGTGACCAGCGCGGTCAGCACTCCCTTCAGCGTGCCCGCGTCAAACATGCGCTTAGGCTAGCCGACTCACCAACGACGACACGTGCGCCGTGCAAAACTGGCGTCTGTGGCGGCGGCGACAGTCTTCGAGATAACGGTTGAGCAAGGCGCCGTCGGCCAGCCGGCGATCGTCGTCCCCGACGGTCCGGTGATCACCTATGGAGAGCTCCACGAGCTCTGGGAAAAGGCGGTCCTCGCGCTCGGCGCGGCGGGCGTAAAGCAGGGTGACCGCGTCGCGATGGTCTATCCCAACAGCGCCGAGGCGATCGTTCTGTTCCTCGCCGCGTCGTCGATCGGGGTCGCATGTCCGCTCAATCCGGCTTACAAGGAAGACGAGTTTCGCTTCTACCTCGAGGACACCGGCGCGCGGTTCCTGGTCGTTCCTCCCGGGCAGGCGCCCGAGGCGCGGAGCGCCCTTCCGGCGGGTGCGAGGGTGATCGAGGCGAAGTTGGAAGCTGGCCGGCTCCACGTGAATTACAGCGACCAGGGCGACGGTGAGGACTCCCAGTCGGTGCAGGACGGCGAGGACACCGCGCTCGTCCTGCACACCAGCGGGACCACCAGCCGCCCCAAGCGCGTGCCGCTTCGCCATCGCAACCTGATCGCGTCGATCGCGAACGTCGTGCACTCGTACAAGCTGGGTCCGGAAGACGTGTCCTTGTGCGTGATGCCCCTGTTCCATGTCCACGGGTTGGTCGCCTCCGCGCTGTCGACGCTGGCATCGGGAGGCACCGTGGTCGTGCCCGAGAAGTTCAACGCGATGGGCATCTGGCCGCTGATGCAGGCGACAAAGCCGACGTGGTTCACCGCGTCGCCGACGCCGCACTCGCTGATTCTCAGCCGGGTTCGCGAAGACCGGCCACCCGGCTCGGAGCGGCTGCGCTTCGTCAGGTCTTGCAGCGCTGCCCTCTCGCCGGCACAGATGGCCGTGATGGAGCAGCGGTTCGCGGTCCCTGTGCTCGAGGCGTACGGCATGACCGAGGCCAGCCACCAGATGGCCTCCAACCCGCTGCCGCCCGGTCCGCGCATTCCGGGTTCGGTCGGGCGAGGCACAGGTGTGGAGATCGCCATCCTCGACGAGTCCGGCGCCGTCCTGCCGGTGGGCGCGGCGGGCGAGGTTTGCATCCGCGGCCGCAACGTGATCGACGGCTACGAGAACAACCCGGAGGCCAACGCTTCGTCCTTCGTGAACGGCTGGTTTCGAACCGGAGACCTGGGCACGCTCGACGCAGACGGCTACCTGCGCCTGCGGAGCCGCATCAAGGAGCTGATCAACCGCGGCGGCGAGAAGATCTCACCCCGCGAGATCGACGAGATCCTCGAATCGCATCCAGCCGTGGCCGAGGCGGTGTGCTTCGGCGTGCCGCACCCGACCTGGGGCGAGGTGGTTGCCGCCGTGGTCGTGCTCAGCGCTCCGGCGACGGAGAAGGAGCTGATCGCCTTCTGCCGGCAGCGGCTGGCCGACTTCAAGGTGCCGAAGCGCGTGTACATCGTGGAGGCGATTCCGAAGGGGCCGACCGGCAAGGTGCAGAGGCGGATGCTCGCGCAGCAGCTCGGCGCGGCGTGAGGATTGCCATCCTCGGGGCTGGCGCCATCGGAGGATTTCTCGGCGCGCGATTGGCGCAGCGCGGAGCGGACGTCGTCCTCATCGCTCGCGGACCGCACCTGGCGGCGATGCAAAAGGACGGGCTTCGCCTGATCGAGCCGGACGGCGAATCAGTCGTGCGCGTGAAGGCGACCGACGACTTCGATGAGCTGCGCGCCGCCGATGTGGTGTTCGTCACGCTGAAGGCGCACAGCCTGCCCGCGGTGGCGCAGCGGCTGGCCGCGCATCTCCAGGAATCGGCCATGGTCGTGAGCGCCCAGAACGGCATCCCGTGGTGGTACTTCCAGCGCCACGGCGGAGAGCTAGAGGGAACCCACCTCGAATCCGTGGATCCCGGCGGTGTCGTGGCGCGCGCGATCGATCCGCGAAATGTCATCGGGTGCGTTGTTTACCCCGCCAACGACCTCGTCGCTCCGGGGGTGGTGAAGCACGTGGAAGGCGAGCGCTTCGCGCTGGGCGAGCTGGACGGCAGCAGGAGCGATCGTGTTGTCGCCCTCTCGGCGGCCCTGTCCGGCGCGGGGCTCAAAGCCCCGGTTCAGCAGCGGATCCGCCAGGAGATCTGGCTCAAGCTGCTCGGCAACGCCGTCTTCAACCCGATCGCCGCGCTGACCCGGGCGACACTTGGCGAGATCGCAACCTCGGAGCTCGTGGCCGGCCTTGTCACGGCGGCCATGGAAGAGGTCGACGCCGTCGCTCGCCGCGTGGGCATCGAGATCGACCTTTCGATCGACCAGCGCATCCGCGGCGCCGCCCGGGTCGGCGAGCACAAGCCATCGATGCTCCAGGACCTTGAGTCGGGCCGCCCGATGGAGATCGACCCCATCGTCGGTTCCGTGGTCGAGCTCGGCGACCGCCTCGGGGTCGACGTGCGGCGCCTGCGGACCCTTTACGCGTGCGTCAAGCTGCTCGAGAGGTCCTTCCCCTCTCCCTCGAGGGAGAGGGTAGGGTGAGGGTGATCAATCTTCCTTAGCCTCAGCCCGGTAGCCACCGCGGCGAGCGGTGCTGGTGATCGATCGCCCACCTCAGGTTTTCCACCACCTCAAGCAGGTGCTCGCGCATCGCCTCCTCGGCCGCGTCGCCGTCATGGGCGGCGATGGCGTTGAAGATCGCCTCATGCTCCTGCAGCGATCGCTGGGGGCGCCCCGGCCTGAGCATGGTGTGGAACTGGAAGCGAAGGCTCTGCGACTTGAGATTCAGGACCATCCTGGCCGCCGTCCCGTTTTGAGCGCCGGCCCAGATGAGCTGGTGAAAGCCGGGGTTGAGCTCCGAGTAACCGACCGAGTCACCGGCCGCCAGCCGGCGCCGCATCTCGACGAGCATCTGCTTCAGCTCGCGGAGCTGAGCGGCGGTCGCCTTCTGCGCGGCCTGCCGCGCGAGCAGCCGCTCCAGCGCGGCCCGGACCTCCTCGATCTCCAGCGCTTCGGTGCCCGAGACAAGTCTCACGCGGGCGCCGCGGTTGTGCTCGCGCGTGACGAGGCCTTCCTGGTCGAGCCGCACGAGTGCGGCGCGGATGGCGGTCCGTCCGGCACCGAGCATGCTGGTCAGGTTGGCCTCGACCAGGCGCTCATTGGGCTGGAACTGGCCGCTGGTGATGCCTTCGCGGAGCAGCCGGTACACCTGCGCGTTGGCCTCCACCGCTGGGCGTTTCAGTGCGGGCTTCACCACCGCCGGAGTTGGGTCCTTGCCACGGGCTGGATTATCCTCAATAATGTCGACAATCTGTACTCGACTCTAATTATCTAAAGCGAGGGATGGAATTGATCAGAATTCCGGGCGTCGAGGTTCGGCGGGTGAGCCGAACGGCTGCCTTACCGGCGGTGGCCATGCTGCTGCTCGCCGCCTGCGGCGGGAGCTCATCCACCGGCGGCGGGCTTGGTACGGGGGATCTTCTTGTCGGCGTGATCGCGCCATTTACCGGTGCGGACGCAGGGCTTGGGCCGGCATACCTCGCGGCGTGCCTCGCCGCTGCGCCCTCCATCAACAACAACGGCGGCGTAGGCGGCCGCCAGGTCAAGTGTCAGCAGTTCGACACCCGCGGAGAGCCGGCCGACGCCGTTCCCGCCGCCAGCCAGATGATCGCGAGCAATCACAACCTGATGGCTGTCGTCGGCTGCACCTCGGATGAGGCAGCAACGGTGGCGCCCATCATCGACCGCGCGCACATTCCGATGTTCTGCATGACCGGGCAGAGCGAGTTCAACAAGACCGCGCTCAAATATTTCCACCGCCTCGTGCCGGCGGACATCTTTGACGCCTACGCCATGGTCGGGTATGCACTCTACGGTCCGAAGCACCAGGCCTACCAGAACGCGGCCCTAGTCTTCGGCAACGACATCGGCTCCCAGGCGTTCGTGGCGCCCGCCACCAACGCGTTCACCAAGCTGGGCGGAAAGATCGCCATCAACCAGCCGATCAGCCTCACTCCGGGGACCTCCTACCGCACCGAGGTCGCCCAGATGCTCGCGTCGCACCCCGACGTCATACTCACTGAGGCGCTGGGCGCGGCCGGAACCTACCTGAAAGAGGTCAAGACCCAGAACGGCGGCCAGATGATTCCCTTCATCGGCACCTCCGCCACCATCGACCCGACCTGGTTCGCGGACGTCAAGGCCGCGATCGGCGTCGACGACCTGGTCAAGTACTACGCGGGCGTTGACCTCGGCTATACGTTCTCGGGTCCGGCTTACACCGAATTCATCACAAACCTCAACGCGGCGGCGTCGACGATGGCCGATGCACCGAAATACAAGCAGCGCGGATCGACGCTGCACCTGTACGACGGCATCATCATGACCGCGCTGGCAATGGTCGAGACCAACAGCAGCGACCCGACCGTCTACAACCCCGAGATCAAGATCATCGCCAACGGGACGTCCGGGGCGACTGACGTCCACACCTACAAAGAAGGTGTAGATGCCCTGCACGCGGGCAAGACGATCCGCTTCATGGGCGCCGGCGGCCAGAACAACTTCGACCAGTACAACAACTCGCAGTCGGGCTACATCTGGGTCAACTACGACGCCCAGGGCAACGAGATCCCCATCGGGCAGATGACTCCAGACCAGACGCAGAAGATCAGCGCGGCAGGCGGGATCTAGGATCGCGATAAGCGAGAGCCGGGCGCCTTGGACCTTTATCTAGAGGCGCTCGGCTTCGGCCTGGTAAGCATGTCGGTGATCGCCATCGCGGCGGTCGGATTCACGATGCAGTTCGGAATCACGAACATGATCAACCTCGCATACGGCGAGGTGATGATCTCGTCGGCCTACGTGGCGTACTACATCAATCGCGCCGGCATCAGCATCTGGATCGGCATGCTGGCGGCCGCCGTTTTCGGCGCGGTCTTCTCCTTTCTGCTGAACCGTTTCGTATACGCGCCCTTTCAGGCCAAGGGCACCTCCCTCATCGGGATGGTGATTGTATCGCTTGCGGTTTCGCTGATGATCGCCAACCTGCTGCTGCCGATCGTCGGGTACTACAGCGTCTCCTACGAGAACGCCACCGGCGACTTGCTGCATTTCGGTCCGATCATTCTCACCACTAACCAGATCGCGATCATCGGCGTCGCGCTTCTGCTGATGCTCGTCATCCATGGTCTGCTCAGGTACACCCGACTGGGCAAAGCGATGCGCGCGACGGCCGCCAACCCGACCCTGGCTCGCAACTGCGGCATCCCGACGCGGCGCGTGATCGATGTGGTTTGGCTGATCACCGGCGCGCTGTGCGGCATGGCCGGCACGGTCGCGGCGATCAACTCGGACTCGTTCGCGATCGCGAACGGCGCGAGCTTCCTGATCACGGTGCTGGCCGCCGCGGTTCTCGGTGGGGCGGGCCAGCCGTATGGCGCGATGATCGGCGCGGTCCTGATCGGCGTGATCACGGAGCTGAGCGCCGCCACCTGGTCGCCGCAGTACAAGGAGGTCGTCGCCTTCGGGATCCTGGTCCTCGTGATGGTGCTTCGTCCGCAGGGCCTGTTGGCCAAGCGCGGCGCGCTCGCGGCTGCCGGATGAACACGTACTACGCCGCCAACCTGCTCATCTACGCGGGGGTCGACATCATCGCGTGCTTGTCGCTCAACCTCGTCTTCGGGGTGTCCGGCATCGTCAACTTCAGCTTCATCGTCTTCCAGGCCGTTGGCGCCTATACCACGGCCGTCCTGTCACTGCCGCCGGACAGCACCTCCGGCTATGACTTTCAGCACTACATCGGCGGGTTCAACCTGCCATTCCCGATCCCGTGGATCGGTGGCGCCTTGGCCGGCGGCCTGCTTGCGATCCCGGTTGGGTTCGTGGTCCTCAGGAAGCTCCGCAGCGACTACCAGGCCATCGCCTTGCTGGTGATGTCCGTGATTGCGAACACCGTGATCACGAACGCCGACAAGTTCCTCAATGGCGCAGCGGGCCTGGCGCTGGTGCCACAGCCTCTGTCGACCCAGGTCGACCCCAGCACCGACGCCTACTACTACCTGTATGTGGGCATCACGGCGGTCGCCGTCGTGATCGTGCTGATCGTCGCCAACCGGATCGTCAACTCTCCCTACGGCCGCTCGCTTCGGGCGATGCGTGAGCGGGAGCTGGCGGCCACCGCCATCGGCAAGAACCCGGTCGCGATGAAGATGACCGTCTTCATCGTAGGAGGTGTGATCGCCGGCCTGTCGGGGGCGATCCTGGTCGGGTTCATCGCTCTCTGGGCGCCATCGGTATGGCTCTACCCCGAGACGATCATCCTGTTCGCCGCGGTCATCGTCGGCGGCAAGGGCAACAACATCGGGGCGATCCTCGGCGCGTTGCTGGTGCCGGTCGGATTCGAGGAGGTGACCCGGTTCATCCCGCCAATCGGGCCGGTCGGCTTGATTCCCGCGCTCCAGTGGGTGGCGATCGGGCTGCTCATCATCGGGTTTCTCTGGTTTAGGCCGGATGGCGTGCGGCCCGAGTCGCGACGGGTTTTCGAGGGCGGTCCGGCCCGAGAAGTTCGCTAGCGTGGTCACGACCCCGGGCCAACCGATGCTCGTCGCCACGGACGTGCACAGGCACTTCGAGGGCATGCGTGCCGTGGACGGTGTATCGATAGAGGTGCCGCGCGGCCAGATCACGGGACTGATCGGTCCCAACGGCGCCGGCAAGTCCACGTTCTTGGCGGTGCTGGCGGGCACGCTGCCCGCCACGAGCGGGACTATCACCTTCGAAGGCCAGGACATCACGAGCATGCCGGCGTACATGCGCGCGCGCAGAGGATTGGTCCGCACTTTCCAGCTGCCGTCCGAGTTCGCCCGCCTGACTGTGATCGAGAACCTGCTCGTGGCCGCGCAGGATAACCGGGGAGACTCGCTCTTCGGCGCCCTGATGGGCAAGCGGTACTGGATCGCTGACGAGCGCCGGCTTGTGGAGCGGGCGCGCGGGCTGCTCAGCCGGTTCGGGATGACGGCCAAGGAGTCGGACTATGCGGGCACCATGAGCGGCGGCCAGAAGCGCCTGATCGAGATCATGCGCGCGCTGATGCTGAAGCCCCGTCTCCTGCTGCTCGACGAGCCGATGTCGGGTGTGCATCCGAAGATCGTCCTCGAGATCCAGCACTACCTCGAGGCGCTGCGCGCGGAGGGCCTGACCATCCTGATGGTCGAGCACGAGCTGCACATGGTCGAGCGGCTTTGCGACACGGTGGTAGTGATGGCGCAGGGGAAGGTGATCGGGAGCGGCACGATGGCGAGCCTGAGGCGGCAGAGGGAGATTGTTGACGCTTACCTCGTCGGCTGACCCGGTCCCGGTGGCAGGGCGACCCGAGCCCACCCTGCGGGCGGAAGGAATCACCGCCGGGTATGGGGGCGTGCCTGTGATACGCGACGTGTCGATCTCGGTCGGTCCGGCCGAGATCGTGGCCATCATCGGTCCGAACGGCGCCGGCAAGAGCACGCTGCTCAAGAGCCTGGTCGGAATCCTGAAGCTGAGCGCGGGGCGCATCACCCTGGGCGCCGACGACGTGACGGGCCATGCGCCGGAGGACCTTGCCCGCCGGGGTGTCGGCTACGTGCCGCAGGTCAACGACATCTTCGAGCCGCTCACGGTGCTCGAGAACCTCGAGATGGGCGGGTATTTGCTCAACGGCCGGGACATCAAGGGCCGGGTCGTCGAGGTCGGCGCCGTGTTCCCTCAGCTGCCGCCGCTGTTGAAGCGCCGCGCGGACAAGCTCAGTGGGGGCGAACGGAAGATGCTGGCCATCGCGCGCGTGCTGATGCTCGACCCGAAGGTGCTGATCCTGGACGAGCCGACCGCGAACCTTTCGCCAAAGCTCGCTGACACCCTGCTGCGTGAGCAGGTGACCAGGCTGGCGAAGCTGGGGAAGGCGGTCCTGCTCGTCGAGCAGCGGGCCCGCGCCGCGATGCAGATCGCGGCCTGGATAAGCGTCCTCGTCTCGGGCTCGGTCCGGCTCGAAGGCCGGCCGGAAGACCTGCTCAAGCGCGAGGACTTCGAAGAGCTGTTTCTGGGAGCGGGCACCGCCCTGGCTCCATCAACCGATTCAGATGTGGAGGAACCATGAAGCTTGTGATGTTTGACCACGACGGTGAGCGCCACCTCGGCGCCCTGCGCCCAGGCCACGAGGACCAGGTTGTCGAGCTGACGCCTCTGGCCCACGACCTCCTCGCCCTGATCGATGCGGGCGAGTCGGCGCTCGCTGAGGCGAGGCGGCTCGTGTCGAGTGGGAGCGCCAAGGGACGGGCTTTGAAGGACGTCAAGCTGCTGCCGCCGCTGGATCCTCCCCGCGGCAACATCATCGCCATGGGGCGGAACTATCAGAAGCACGCCGAGGAGACCGCGCACGGCGGCGAAGTCAAGCCTCCGACCATCTTCACGAAGGCGATCACGTCCATCACCGGCCCGTTCGACGACATCGCCATCGATCCATCGATCAGTGCCGAAATTGACTGGGAGGTCGAGCTCGCGGTGGTGATCGGCAAGCGCGGCGCCAACATCTCGCGCCATGACGCGCTTGCCCACGTCTTCGGCTACATGGCCCTCAATGACGTCTCCGCGCGCGATATACAGAACGGGTGGGGCGGCCAGTACTTCAAGGGCAAGAGCCTCGACGGATCGTGCCCCACCGGTCCGTGGGTTGTGACGAAGGACGAGATCCCGAACCCGCAGATCCTCGCACTCAAGCTGGTCGTCAACGGCGTGGTGAAGCAGGAAGGCAGCACCAGGGACATGATCTATCCGGTCGACGCCACCATCGAGTGGTGCTCGAAGGGCATGACCCTGCTTCCGGGAAGCGTGATCGCCACGGGCACGCCGGACGGCGTCGGCTTCGCGCGCAAGCCGCCTGAGTTCCTCAAGGCGGGCGATGTGATGGAGACCGAGGTCGAGGGCATCGGGACCTTGCGCAACCGGCTGGTGCCAGCGCACGTGGGCGCTCACACGAGCTAGACCACGACCGCCCTAGAGGATGGCAACCCCCGTTGCGGGGTCGAACAGGTGCAGGCGCCTTGTGTCGATCGCCAGCCTCAGGTGGTCGCCGGGGTCGACCTTGAGCTGCGGATCCACGCGCGCGGTGATCGCGTCGCCGGCGACCATGCCGTAGACGAACTGGTCGGCGCCAAGGATCTCGGTGACCTCGACGGTCATGTCCAGCATCGAGGCCCCGTTTGCGCCGCTGGCGTTCGAGTCCGCACGCACCTTTTCGGTCATCGCCTCAGGCCGAATGCCGAGGACGCCCTTCTCGATCCCGGGGGCGGAGGGCAGCTCGACCGACAAGCCGGGAGTCCTGGCCGTCTTGCCCTGCACCGAAACGGGGATGAAGTTCATCGTCGGGCTGCCGATGAAGCCGGCGACGTACATGTTCGCGGGGCGATCGTAGATTTCCCGAGGTGGCGCGACTTGCTGCAGCACGCCGTCGCGCATCACCGCGATGCGGTCGCCCATGGTCATCGCCTCGACCTGGTCATGGGTGACATAGATGAACGTCGCGTGCAGCGCGCGGTGCTGTTTCTGGAGCTCGATGCGGGTCTGCACGCGCAGCTTGGCGTCGAGGTTGGAGAGCGGTTCGTCGAGTAGGAAGGCCTGCGGCTCGCGCACGATGGCGCGGCCCAGGGCGACGCGCTGCCGCTGACCGCCTGAGAGCTGGCGCGGCTTGCGTTTGAGCAGCGGGCCGAGCTCGAGGATCTCGGCCGCATGGGCCACGCGCTTCTCGATGTCCGGCTTCGCCATGCCGCGCATGCGCAAGCCGAAGGCCATGTTGTCGTGCACGGTCATATGCGGATAAAGCGCGTACGACTGGAAGACCATTGCGATATCCCGGTCGCGCGGCGGCATCTCGTTGACGACCGTGTCGCCGATCCTGATCTCGCCCTCGCTGATCTCTTCGAGCCCCGCGAGCATGCGCAGCGCTGTCGACTTGCCGCAGCCGGAGGGCCCGACCAGGACCATGAACTCCGTGTCCTTGATGTCCAGCGAGAGGTCCTTCACGGCCAGGGTGCCGCCGGTGAACCTCTTCGTCACGTGGTCATAAGTCACAGATGCCATGGGCCGTAAATCCTAGGCCGAGCCGATGGGATTGGAAACAGCCAGCTCGGCGGCCCTTCGCAGGAGAGCTGCGGTCTCCTCGGGACGCGTGTCGTTTACGAATGTCCCGGCTCCCAGCTCTACGCCCGCCAGGAACTTGAGGCGGTCGGGGCGCCGGTGTGGGGGATAGAGCTCGAAATGCACGTGCGCCTGTGGCCATGCCTGGCCGTCGGTGGGCGACTGGTGCAGGGCCATCACATAAGGCGTCGAGAAGCCGAAATGGCTGTCGTAGGCACGAGTCGTGTGGAGCAGGGCGTCCGCCAGCTCAGCGCGCTCTGACCCATCCAGATCGGCGATGGAGCCCATATGGCGGCGGGGATAGACATGAACCTCGTAGGGCCAGCGCGCGGCGTGGGGCACGAAACCGATCATCGACGCGCTCGCGAACACGGTGCGCGGACCCGCCTCCTCGCGCTCGATCTCCTCGCAGTGCAGGCAACGCCCGTCGCCGTCGAGCCGCTCGCGTCCGGCGTCGAGCTCCGCTTGCGCGAAGGGCGGCACGAATGGCAGCGCGTAGATCTGGCCGTGCGGGTGGTGGAGTGTCACGCCCACCTCCTCGCCCTTGTTCTCGAAGATGTAGACGTAGGCGACCTCGGGCCGGGCGCCCAGCTCCATGTAGCGGTCGGCCCAGACGTCGATGAGCAGGCGCACGCGGTCGGGCGGCAGCTTGGCGAGCGTGAGCTCGTGCTCCGGCGTGTAGACCACCACCTCGCAGCCGGTGCTCGGGGGCCGCACGGGACGTCCGTGGTCCCGGTCGGGCCCGAACGCCGGGAACCGGTTTTCGAAAACGACCACGTCGAAGGTGTCGAGCGGAACCTCCGACTGGCCGCCTGGACCGCTCGGGCACAAAGGGCAGAAGTCCTTGGGCAGGAAGGTGCGGTCGTTGCGCTCAGTGGCATAGGCAACCCATTCCCGCCGCAGCGGGTCGAACCGCAGCTCAGGCATCTTTTGGCCCGCGTGAGTACGTGATCAGGTAGCGGCCGTCGGGCAGCTCGAGCTCACGCCTGGCCAGGCTTTGCTTCGCCGTCACGCGGGCAGCGACGCGGCGCGCTCGCGCGGGCTCGCCGTCAGGAGGCGGCGGACTGGGTCTTCTCATGCTCGCGGACACCAGCGACCAGGACCTCGACACCGGCGGCGCGGATCGCGTCCAGCTCGAGCGGCTGGGCGCGCGCGTCTGTGATCAGGGTGTGCACGCGTGCCGCCGGCACGGTCTGGCACATGGTCTCCTGACCGATCTTGGTGTGGTCGGCCAGGACCACCACCTGCTGCGCAGCGCCGGCCAAAGCGCGGTCGGTCGCGGCCACGAGCGGGCTCGGGGTGCTCAGGCCACGCTCGGCGCTGAACCCGTTGCCCGAGATGAAGGCCTGCGAGGCCCGAAGCGAGCGCACCGAGTCTTCAGTCGCCGGTCCCACCAGCGCGTGGATCGACCGGCGCAGCGTGCCGCCCGTGAGGATCACCTCGACATGAGGCGCGTCCATGAGCGCCTGGGCCACGAGCAGCGAGTTGGTGACGACGGTCAGCTCAGGTGAGGTGACCAGGAGGCGCGCCAGCGCGAGAGTGGTCGTGCCCGGGCCGAGCAGGATGGAGTCGCCTGGGCGAACCAGGCTGTATGCGAGCTCGGCGATGGCGGCCTTCTCCGGTGCGGCCTGCCGAGCCTTTTCCGAGTAGCTCGGTTCGTGCCCGAGCGCGGCCGGAAGAACGGCGCCGCCGTGCGTGCGGACGAGCAAACCTTCGCGCGCCATGGAGCGCAGGTCGCGGCGCAGCGTGATCTCCGTGGTACCGAGCGCCTGCGCCATCGCGGCGACCGAGACGACCCCGCGCGCCCGGATGCTCTCCGCTATAAGCCGCCTGCGCTCGGCCGCCAACATTCGCCCGATCCTACGTCATCGGTCAACTTTGATCAATAGTGAGCAAAACCGAAACTCGGGAGTTGACAAACGTGACCGAATCTGTAACCTTCCGCTAATCCAAGGCCATTGCAGGGTCACCTGTCGAATGCGGCTGGGCCCGACCTAAGAGGAGGAGTTCTATGGGTGATTCACGGGAAGCCAAACGGGTTCGGAACCGGCTCGCGCTCCTCAATACGGGCGTAGAGCTGCCGTTCGACCTCGACCTCTCCCGCCGCGACATGCTCAAGGTCGCCGGCTTCGGAAGCCTCGCGGCCTTCATCGCGGCCTGCGGCGGCTCGACCACGAGCGGCAACACGGGGAGCATCACCGCCACCGGCGGCACGATGTCACTGGGCAGCTACAACACCGACCCGGGTTCCAAGGCCGGCACGCAGGCCATCGTCGACGCCTTCACGGCGGCCAACGGCGGCACGAAGGTGAATCTCAACACCGTCGACCACGGTACCTTCCAGAACTCGATCAGCTCCTACCTCCAGGGCACCCCTGAGGATGCCTTCACCTGGTTCTCCGGCCACCGCATGCGCTTCTTCGCGGCCAAGGGCCTCGCCACTCCGATCGACGACGTGTGGGACGCGGTCAAGTCGAACTACACAGCCGGATTCGCGGCCTCGGTGAAGGGCGACGACGGCCACGCGTACGCGATCCCGACCGACTATTACCCGTGGGCCGTCTTCTACCGCAAGGACGTGTGGGCCGCCAAGGGCTACACCGTGCCGACCAACTGGGACGACTTGGTAGCCCTCTGCGACAAGATGAAGAAGGACGGCCTGACCCCGATCGCCTTCGCGGACAAGGACGGCTGGCCGGCCCAGGGCACGTTCGACATCCTCAACCTGCGCCTCAACGGCTACGACTTCCACGTCAACCTGCTCACCGGCGCGAACGGCCAGAAGTGGACCGACCCGAAGGTGACGGCGGTGTTCAAGAAGTGGGCCCAGATCACGAAGTACTACTCGCCCGCCTTCGCCGGCCTGACCTGGGAGCAGGGCGCTGACCAGCTGCTGCGGAAGCAGGCCGGGATGTACCTGCTGGGACTGTTCGTCTCGGACGAGTTCAAGGCCAGCGGCAGCCAGGCTGACCTCGACCAGCTCGACTTCTTCGCGTTCCCGGACGTTGGCTCTTCGTACGACGCCGAGAAGGCCGTCGATGCGCCCATCGACGTGTACATGCTCACCAAGAAGTCGCCAACCCTCACCGCCGATCTCGGCCAGGCCAAGGCCTTCATGGAGTTCGTCTCCAAGGGCTCGACGCAGGTGCTGTACTGGAAGAGCGCGCCGGGCTCGATCCCGACCGCGAACGACGCCGACACGAGCCAGTACCCGCCGCTGACCAAGAAGGCCGTCGACATCGTCAGCAAGGCGCAGAAGATCACGCAGTACTTCGACCGCGACTCGCGGCCCGACTTTGCCGGGCCGAACGGCATGCAGGGCTTCCTCTTGAAGTTCCTGTCCAACCCATCCGCCGACACCACGAGCCTCCAGAGCCAGATGCAGTCGTTCTGGGACTCCCTTCCCCCCGAGTAAAGCCACCAATATCATCTGAACGTGGCCTCATCCCCGCGAAATCGGAGAATCCGCCGAGATTTCGCGGGGACCCGAAAGTGAATACCACGCGCACAGCCCCCGCCTCGGCGATCAAGGCGCCGGAGGCGGGGGCTCTCGTTGCCAGCCGCAAGCGGCGGTACTCGCTGCTGACGCGACACGACAAGCTGCTGCTGGCGCTCATGGTCGGAATTCCGCTGGTCCTCGACCTCGTCCTGATCTGGGGCCCGACGCTCGCGTCCATCGTGCTGTCGTTCACCAACTGGGACGGCATCGGCGATATCACACAGAAGAACTTCATCGGGCTGAAGAACTACCAGTTCATGTTCACCGGCTACACGCTGTTCTGGCCGGCGTTCACGCACAACGTCATCTGGCTCCTGTGGCTGACCTTCATCGCCACGCCGATCGGGATCCTGTTCGCGGTGCTGCTTGACCGCGACATTCGCGGTTCACGCATCTACCAGAGCGTCTTCTTTCTGCCCGTCGTCCTCGCGCTGGTCGTGGTGGGCTTCATCTGGGACCTTCAGTACACGCCGACCGACGGGTTCATCAACAACGCACTCGGCCTCGTCAAGTCGGGCCACATCATCGACTGGCTCGGCAACCCGCGGATCAACCTGTACGCAATCCTGGTCGCCGCCAGCTGGCGGCACATCGGCTACGTCATGATCCTGTACCTCGCTGGCCTCAAGAGCGTCGACCCGTCCTTACGTGAAGCGGCAAGGGTGGACGGCGCCACCGAGGTGCAGACCTTCTTCAACGTCGTCCTGCCCGTGATGGCGCCGATCAACGTGGTGATCGTGGTCGTCACCGCCATCGAGTCCCTGCGCGCCTTCGACCTAGCGTTCATCACCAACCAGGGCAAGAACGGCCTCGAGCTGCTGTCGATCCTCATTACCAACAACAGCATCAGCGAGGCGAGCCTGGTCGGGTTCGGATCGGCGATCGCAGTCGTCCTGCTCGTGATCTCGCTCGTACCGATCGTCGCCTTCCTGTCTCGGGCGATGAGGACGCTCTCATGAGCACCGCCGTGGCGACCGTACCGGCCCGTCCGCGGCAGCGGCGGCGCCGCGTCAGGCCGGCGCGCGTGATCCTGCACGCCTTCCTCATCTTCATGGTGATCGTGTGGCTGTTCCCGCTGGCCTGGGCCGTCTTCACCTCACTTCGGACGTACGGCGACACCGCGCTGCACGGATACGTCTCATGGCCGAACGGCCTGAGCCTGGACAACTACAAGAACTTCTGGGTGCAGGCCGACCTGCCGTATTACTACCTGAACACGCTGGTGATCGTCGTCCCCGGTGTGATCCTCACCCTGCTGCTGGCGTCGATGGTCGCCTTCTGCTGCACGCAGTTCAGCTGGCGCTTCAACCTCTTCGTGCTGCTGCTCTTCACGGCGGGCAACCTGCTGCCCGCACAGGTCATCATCGTGCCGCTCTATTGGATGTACCTCCACACGCCGGTCCCGATGCTCGGATCGATCGACATCGGCAACTTCTCGTTCGCGATCTTCAGCGACAACAACCTGCTGTACGACCAGTACATCGGCATCATCCTGATTCACGTTGTCTTCCAGACCGGCTTTGCGGCGTTCGTGCTGAGCAACTACATGAAGACGATCACGAAGGAGATCACCGAGTCTGCGCTGGTTGACGGGGCGAACGTCTTCAGGATCTACTGGAGCGTGATCTTGCCCCTGTGCCGCCCGGCTCTGGCTGCCATGGCCACGCTCCTGTTCACGTTCATCTACAACGACTTCTTCTGGGCGCTGATCCTCATCTCGCATGGGAACAAGCGCCCGATCACAACCGCGCTGAACAACATGCAGGGTGAGTTCTTCGTCAACAACAACCTGATCGCCGCGGGCGCGCTGCTCGCGTGCCTCCCGCCGATAATCGTGTACATCCTGTTGCAGAAGCAGTTCGTCGCCGGCCTTACGCTCGGATCGACAAAAGGCTGAGCACCTCACAGAGCGGCCCGCTTCTCGGCACGAGGCTGCCGCACATCCTCTATGGCGGCGACTACAACCCCGACCAGTGGCCCGAGAGCGTCTGGGCGGAGGACGTCCGGCTCATGCAGGAGGCCGGCGTCAACCTGGTCTCGCTCGGGATCTTTTCGTGGTCGCGCCTGGAGCCGGAGGAGGGACGGTACGACTTCGACTGGCTCGACCGGATCATGGACATGCTCCATGAAGGCGGCGTATCCGTGGACCTCGCCACAGCGACCGCCTCGCCACCACCGTGGATGTCCCACCAGCACCCGGAGATGCTCCCCGTGAAGGCCGACGGAGTGCGGCTGTGGCATGGCGGCCGCCAGCACTACTGCCCGAGCAGCCCGGTTTACCGCTCCGGCGCCGAGCGCCTCGTCGCCGCGCTGGCTGATCGGTACGCCAAGCATCCCGCGCTGGCGATGTGGCACGTCGGCAACGAGTACGGCTGCCACGTACCCGCGTGCTACTGCGACGTATCGGCTGCCGCCTTTCGCGTCTGGCTGAAGGAGAGGTACGGGTCGGTCGAACACCTGAACCGCGCCTGGGGGACCGACTTCTGGTCGCAGCGCTACTCGGACTGGGACGAGGTCATCCCGCCGCGCCAAACGCCGACCTGGCCCAACCCGGGTCAGCAGCTCGACTTCATGCGCTTCTCGTCGGACGAGCTGCTCGCCTGCTATGAGGTCGAGCGCGCGGTGCTCGTGCAGAAAAGCCCGGGCGTGCCGGTGACCACCAACTTCATGAGGCTCTTCAAGCCGCTCGATTACTGGAAGTGGGCCGAGCGCGAGGACATCGTCAGCGACGACGTGTACCAGGACCCGGCCGATCCAGAGGCAGCCATGCGCGCGGCGATGGCCGGCGATCTCATGCGCTCACTGGGCCGGGGCCGCCCATGGGTGCTGATGGAGCAGACGCCGGGCCGCGTCAACTGGCGCGACGTTAACGTCGCCAAGCTGCCGGGTCAGATGCGGCTGTGGAGCTACCAGGCCGTCGCGCGTGGGGCCGACGGGGTGATGTTCTTCCAGTGGAGGCAGTCGCGCGCCGGCGCGGAGAAGTTCCACAGCGCGATGGTCCCGCATGGTCCCCCCGACTCATCGCCGGTCTGGCGTGAGGTCAAGCAGCTGGGGCAGGAGCTGCGTAGCCTTGACGCTGTCTGCGGGACTCGAGTCAAGAGTGAGGTCGCCATCGTTCTCGACTGGGAATCGTGGTGGGCGCTCGAGCTCCCGTCCAAGCCGTCGAGTCGCGTCCGCCAGGTCGACCAGCTCGAGGCCTACTACCGCCCGTTGTACGGCGCCAATGTGGTCCCCGACTTCGTCCGGCCGGAGCACGACCTGTCGGGCTACAAGCTCGTGCTGGTACCCAACCTCTACCTTGTCAGCGACGAGGGAGCGGCCAACCTGAACGAGTTCGTCAAGGCGGGAGGCACCCTCGTGATGTCCTTCTTCAGCGGCGTGGCCGATCCGTTCGAGCACATCCGCCTCGGAGGTTACCCGGCGCCGTTCCGTCGCATGCTTGGGCTGACGGTGCTCGACTGGCTGCCTCTGAGCGACGGGGAGGGCCTGAAGCTAGATTTCGCCGACGGCACCCAAGGCCGCGCCGACCTTTGGAGCGAGATGATCGAGCTCCACGGCGCGGACGTGGTGGCGGCTTTCTCCGGGACGCGGCTCCACGGCCTCCCGGCGATCACCCGCCACGCCTCTGGTTCGGGCCTCGCGATCTACCTGGGCACGCGCCTGGACGAGCTGGCCATGGCCCGCGTGATCAGGTCCGCGTGGGGCGACGCAGGGGTTGAGCCGGTGATGGAGGTCCCGGCCGGTGTCGAGGTCGTGCGCCGCAACATGGCGCGCAGCTCGATCCTGTTCCTGCTCAACCATCGCGATGTAGACGTCGACGTCCCCATCACGCAGGCGGGCACCAACCTGGTCGACGGCGCACAGGTGCACGCGGGCCTGCTGCGCATAGGCCCATTCGGGGCCGCGGTGATCAGAGAAGGCTGGTAGACAGGGGCTACTCGCGAGCGATGACCGACAGATAGCTCGACTCCAGGACGACGCTACCATCGTCGCCCTGGTTCAACTCCTCGACCAGCGCTCGCGCCCGGTCCATCAAGCCATCGAATGCCGGCGGCGGCAGCATCGCCTTCAGCGCCATCAGCGGCGGGTTGGTGCCGGCGAACTCCTCCCGCCACGCCTCCATCGACTCGAACCGGAACGTCAGCGTCCGCGGCTCGATCTCGAGCTCGGATGCGAGGCCGGAGAACCGGCGCCGCACCTCGTCGCCGTCGCCCCACAGAAACGGGGAAGGCAGGGGCGACGGAGTCGGGCTCGAGAATGCGCCGATCAGGTCCGAGAGGCGCCCCAGGTATCCCCCGGCGCCGTAGTTGGCCATGGCCACGACGCCGCCGGGCCGGGCCACCCGGAACAGCTCGGCGGCCACAAGCTCCGGTCGCGGCGCGAACATGGCTCCGAAGACCGAAGCCACGACGTCGAAGCTCGACGCGGCGAAAGGCAGGGCTTCAGCGTCGGCCTCGACCCATCGGACGCCATGCCCCGTGGACCGGCTGCGCTCACGGCCCAGCTGGACCATGTGGCGGGTGACGTCGGAGGCGGTGACGGCCGCGCCCAGGCGCGTGGCGGCGAGGGCAAAGTTGCCGTTGCCGGCGCCGACGTCAAGGACATCGATGCCGCGCGACACGCAAGAGGCGGCGAGGGCCTGGGCTTCCGCTTCGATGAGTGTGGCGAGGCGGCTGTAGTCGCCCTGCGACCAGAGCCACTTCGCGCCTTGCTTGATCCGCGCCAGAGGGTCGGCGACTGGAAGCGTGCTCAACCCTGATTATATACCATATCGGGCTCATGTTGTGCCATACCTGCGGTGTAAGCCCGGCCCCCCGTGCTGACCCCTCCGCGGCGACGGAGAGGGGATCGCGTAGCGACCAAAACCTCACGCCGGGGCGTTTTGGGATCACGGAAGACGCCGGTAGCACCGAGGCGAGCACGTGCTCGCACGGAGGACTTGGAATGCGCGCATCTGACTATCCCCTTGACTCAGGTAGCCCATGCGATCGGCCGCCTACGGTTCCGGGGCTTTCCCGTGCGCTCGACGATGGCTTCATAGGGCAGGGGATCGATTCGAACAGCGTTCTCGAGCA
>Ga0073928_10002885_pt1 | contig 28334 bp, 31 predicted proteins | sample PaiPotPPA55metaG_FD_76969 | JGI IMG/M metagenome (GOLD analysis project Ga0073928, IMG submission 76969) | Iron sulfur acid spring bacterial and archeal communities from Banff, Canada, to study Microbial Dark Matter (Phase II) - Paint Pots PPA... ...
CGGCGCGTTGCGGCTATCGTTCAGGTTCATCGTGACTCCTTGCACCGTCTATCGTTGGTTGAAAAAGCCATGCTCCTGTCACATGGCCCGATTACGACCCACTCGAAAGTCACCCATCCCGGCGCTCCGCAAGCAAGTTCGCAGTATGTGCATGAATTTATTGATATGCAACAATAATTCATGTCATGAAACTTCTGGTACGTACCACCTTCGACTGATCTGCTAACCTGCCGTTTTCTCATGAGGCGTGCAATGCAAACCGAGGACGACCGCAAGAATCCGCTTGAGCATTACCTTGGCGCGACCATCCGCGAGCTTCGCTTGCGCCATGGCTTGACCATTGCCCAGGTTTGCGAACAGGCCGGCATCAGTCGCGGCATGCTGTCGAAGATCGAAAATGCCCAGACTTCGACCGGGCTCGACGTGCTCAACCGGATTGCCCAGGCCCTCGGCGTATCGATGTCGACCCTGTTTCGCAACTACGACGTTCCCGACGGTAGCGCCCAGTTCGTCAAGAAAGGGGCCGGCATGGAGGTTGTCCGCAAGGGTACGAAACGCGGTCACACCTACCACCTGCTTGCGTATGACCAAGGTCCCAAAAAAATCTTCGAACCGTTTCTCATCACGATGGACGATGAAGCTGAACGCTTCCCGATCTTCGAGCACCCCGGCACCGAGTTCATTCATATGCTGAAGGGCGTGATCGAATACAGGCACGGCCAGCAAACCTATGTGCTGCATCCGGGCGACACCCTCACGTTCCAGGGCGATGTTCCGCACGGTCCGGAAAAGCTCATCAAAATGCCCATCCAGTTCCTGTCGATCATCCTGTACCCGCCGACTGCAGCCGAATGAAAGCTTCAAACGATCTTCGGCATATCAATGCAACGATCGTGCCACGTTTCCCTTTGAGAACTAAAAGTTCATGTCAGGAAACCTTATGGAAGGTATGGGGGGATTATTTCTTCGGCCCTATCAGGACCACAACCGCCTTACGGCGGTGCGCTGTTTGCCTTGGTTGGTGCGTCGACGCACGCTCTCGGGTGGGCCGCTTATAACGTTCATCACAACCGCTTATACAAAGCGCGGAACTGAACCCGAATGCCGCTCAGCTAATATTTGCTTGAAAAAAAAGCCGCGCACAGCAATGAGCGCGACTTTTTGCATTTTTAGCGCGAAGTGTGCGAATCCCACGATGTGCTTTCGTTGCCGACGACCGCTTCAGTTCGACCCGGTATAGGGACGGTCGGTCTCAGCAAGAACGGACGCTCAACGGGTCACACAGGCTTAACGTTCCAGACATGAGTTCTTGCGGTCGACTGTGAGGTAGGGCCGATGGGTGATGGGTGCACTTCAGAGGTCTCACAACGGTCGAGTAAGCTCCGCCAAAAATGCGGCACCGATCTCAGCAGCCCTTCGTGAGCTTTCGGGGTCTACGTCCAGGCCATGCGCGGCCTCGTTCATGACCCGGAGGGATTCAAGAAACCGTTCTGTACCGGCCGGTGCAAGACCACGTTCGTGCGGAGCACGCAGCATATTGTCGATGCCGATTGGCTTCGCCGGCAGAAGGCCATGCTCGGACATGTTATCCCGCAAAGCTCGCTCGATCTCGATTCGCAACTTGACAACGGATATGAGCGGGAATTCGCGTGCGAGCTCCTCGACGGTCGGTAACGTCGTTTGATACTGCGCCGGCAGCGCTGGTGAGAGACGAATTGAGCGACGCCCATCGGCTTGCTGGAGTCGCGCAAGGCATATTCGACGATTACCTCGTTACGGCCTTTGCAAAGAATAATACCGATGGTCGGCTGATCGTCCTTGTGCTTAAGCTGGTCATCGACAGCGGATAGATAGAAGTTCATTTTGCCGGCGAATTCAGGTTTGAATTCCTCAATCTTCAGCTCGATCACGACAAAGCAACGCAGTCGTAGATGGTAGAAGAGCAGATCTAAGTAATAGTCCTGGCCGCCGACTTCAAGATGGTACTGGCTACCGACGAACGCGAAGCCTTTGCCGAGTTCGAGGATAAGCGAGCGCAGACGGTCGATCAAACCACGTTCGAGATCGCGCTCCAACAATCCGGGCCAATCGCCAGGAAGTCGAAGGTATAGGGGTCCTTGAGGAGCTGCTGAGCAAGCTCGGACTGTCCAGCAGGCAACGTCCGCGAAAAGTTTGTCAGCGTGCTGCCTTGACGGGCGAACAAGTCGCCCTCGATCTGATGGACAAGAACGGCACGACTCCAGCCATGCCCAATGGCTTCCTCCTCGTACCATGCGCGCTTCTCGGTTGCCTTGACGGTATCAAGAAGGCTTACGTTGTGCCCCCAAGGCAATTGTGCAACGACCCGTTGCACAAATTCGGCGTCCGTGTCGACGATCTTGCGTTCCACGTCGGTTGTCTGCTTACAGCAGAAATCCGGCCTTGCTCACCATCCTGGCCCATCAATCTCCATAGCCTCGCGACATTTCGGCCGCATTGGACCACTCCGCGGTTTCCTCCATCGAGGCTTATTCGACGCCTGCCAACACACGCGACGGAGCACTCACATTGCTGCGGACAATGTCAGGCATCGAATAACCCTAAACGAACTGAGCCCGACGGCGACCGGCTCAGGGCGTGATTCGGTCGACCGCCTCGCCGCCGTGACCGGCGGCTATCGAGCCACTATAGGACATTCGAAGCAGCAGACAACCCTTGAATTCTGTATTTAATCCTAGGTGGATTGAGCCCCGGCCCCCGCTGTAGATTCGATGCACGGGTGGTAGGCGCTTCAGCGATAGTCGATAGATTTTGACATCACAGCATCGCCTTCGGCCTTCAGAAGATCGATGAAGCGTGCTGTGAGACTATCAGGCGGCCTCCCGCCCGGCCGGATAAGCATCGTCTCAATTGGCAAACGAGGCTGAAAGGGCCGCAGCACGATGGGCAGACCGGTCAGTTCGCGGGCTGGCAGCGGGTCGACAATGGCGAGTCCCAGCCCTTCAGCCACAAGGCCGCACCGCGCTGCCGTATACTGAGCCATCAGGACAAAGCGTGGCTCAATGCCTGCGCGTGCAAATGACTCCTCGATCGCCTGCTGAAAAACACCCGGGGCACCCGCGATCAAAGGGACGCCCAAAAGGTCGGACACGGCGATGGTCCGTTTGCGAGCCAAGGCGTGCCGCCGCGGCAGCGCGCAGACCGCGTCCACCGTGAGGAAGGATTCGCACTCGACTCCGGCGTAGCCAGAGCGCGGCCGCACGAGGCCAATGTCGCACTGCCCGGTCGAAGCCCATGACCAGATCGTGTCGGGGCTTGGCACGTGAAGCGAGACACGCGCCCCAGGACTTGCCAAACCTAACTGTCGGATGGCGCGTGGCACGAACCGGGAGGCGAGCGATGGCTGGCACGCCACACGCAACAACCCGGTTCCTACCTCCCGTATCTGGCGCCCCGCCTGCCGAAGCTGATCGAGCCCGGCGTATGTCCGCTCGACTTCGCGCGAGAAAGCTTCACCCTCCTTTGTCGCCAATGCGCTTCCATGCCCTCGCACGAACAGCGGAAAGCCAAGGTCCGCTTCGAGCTGCGCAATCGCGCGACTGACATGAGGCTGGCCGATGCCTAGCGCTTGCGCTGCTCTCGTCATCCCGCCGTGACGCATCACGGCACGAAACAGGTCGATATGGGCCGGATTCATCATGCCTCATTTGCATGGAAACGGTGATTTACGGCATTTGACAACATGGACCAGCGTGCCGTCAAATCGCAGTGACGATTCCGCATGGGACCCGAGTAACCGCCGATGCCTAACGTGCTCTTCTTTTCGATCCTCACCATTCTGGCCGGGGCCAGCGTGGCTGTTCAGCAGGTACTGAACGCAAGCCTCCGTGTGGCCCTGAACTCGGCCGCCTGGTCGGGCTTTGTGAGCTACTTCGTCGGGGTCGCCTGCATGGCGCTGCTCGCGCTTGCTCTGCGCGATCCCATCCCTTCTGTGGCCGTAGCGGAGCGCATCCCCTGGTGGGCATTTAGCGGTGGACTGTTCGGCGCAATCTTCATCGCCCTTGCCATTTTCCTTATCCCCAAGCTCGGGGCTGCGACCTTTATCGTCCTGCTTGTGACCGGTCAGACGCTCGTATCGGTGACGATCGACCATTTCGGATGGTTGGGCCTCCCCGAACACCCGATTGATCTTCCTCGCCTCATTGGGACCGCGCTCCTGGTCGGGGGTTGTGTCCTCATCCGGCGGTAAAAGAGCAGCATGACTCGACGCCAACATCATGACGCGCATGAGCCGTTTGACCAGGCCCGCGCACGAGCCTCGGCAGGCCGATCGCTCGAGGGGGGCACGATGGACGACGCTCAAGCACGCCCGTCCTTCATCGGCTGGTTGCCCTACATTGTCGCGGCGACCTTCTTCATGGAGTACCTAGACGCCACGGTGATCGCCACGGCCCTGCCGCAGATGGCGCACTCGTTCGGCGTGGGTCCGAACAGCCTGAGTCTCGGCATGACGGCCTATATGCTGGCGCTGGCGATTTTCATTCCGGTGAGCGGCTGGGTCGCTGACCGGTGCGGTTCTCGCACGGTGTTCTTTAGCGCAATTGCCGTGTTCACGCTGGCCTCAGTGTTGTGCGGGATGTCGCAAAACGTGATGGAGTTCACCGCCGCGCGCCTGCTGCAGGGTATAGGCGGCGCGATGATGGTGCCGGTAGGCCGGCTGATCGTGGTGCGCAGCACCGAGAAAAGCCGCCTGATGCAAGCCATTTCAACCATCACGTGGCCGGCGACTGTCGCGCCGGTGGTCGGTCCACCGGTAGGCGGCTTCATCACGACCTACGCGAACTGGCGATGGATCTTTCTGCTGAACGTGCCGTTCGGTATCGCGGTGATGGCTGTGGTCGTCGCACTGGTGCCGAACCTGCGCGGCAACGAACGCCGGCCGCTCGACTTCGTCGGCCTGCTGCTGAGCGGCGCTACCCTCACCTCGATCCTGTACGGTGCCGAACTCGCCAGCCAGCCCGGTGAGAATCCGTGGGTGGCAGGCACCTTCGTGGCGGCCGGGCTCGTGCTCGGCTTTGTCGCGTTCCGGCACGCGCAGCGTCATCCGCACCCGCTGATCGATGTGTCGACGCGCAAGATCCCCACCTTCGCGGTGACCATCGGGACCGGCTCGTTCACCCGCATCGGCATCAACGCGGTGCCGTATCTGATGCCGCTGCTGTTCCAGATCGGCTTCGGCCTGTCGGCATTCAAGTCGGGGCTGTTGCTGCTCGCGAGCGCGCTCGGCAACCTGGGCATGAAGGCGTTGACCACCCGCATCCTGCAACGCTACGGCTTCCGGCTGGTGTCGATAATCGATGTCGCGGTCGCAGGCGTCTTCACGATCGCCTGCGGCCTGCTGGCACCAGAGTCGCCGCTCGCGTGGGTGCTGATCGTGGTGTTCGTCTACGGCGTGGCGCGCTCGATGCAGTTCGCGACGCTTGCCACCCTGGCCTACGCGGACGTCGCCCAGCCGCAGATGAGCGCGGCCAGCACGCTTTGGAGCGCGGCGGCGCAAATGACGATCGGCCTCGGCATCGCCTTCGGCGCGGTGGCCTTGCGCGGCGCGGCGGTGTTCAACGGCGAGTTGTCCGGGCATGTCTTCACGCTGAACGACTTTCGCATTGCCTTTCTCTGCGCCGGGTTGGTCACGCTGCTGTCGATGTGGGGCTACTGGCAGATGGCGCACGACGCCGGTCAGAGCGTGGGTGGTGGCTCGCGGAGGCAGGACGTTTCCTGAGAGCGGCGCCCAGGTGACATGCGCCGCGCCCGCTTGACTGGAGCCGCGCGTGAATCCGGAGCCCGCGCGACGGCCTTGCAGTCATCCCCTGGCTTCTCTAAAGGCGCGGCCCGAGACGGCTCCCGATCCCGGAACCGAAGCCGTGCTGGCGACGGTGCAGGAAGGGATCACTGAATGAACAAAGGCACTAAGGTTCGTGCCAGCACACCCTGAGCGGAGCGCCCGATGAAGATCGCTGTCTTGACGTTCGATGCCTTTAACGAAATTGACTCGTTCGTGTCCGCCGCCCTGCTCAATCGCCTGAGTGGCCGGGGAAGGCGTGCTTACATCACCGGCGCCACGGACCAAGTGACATCCAAGAACGGGATCGTAGTCGAGGTCCAGAAGCCGTTGGAGTTTGCCAGCGAAGCGGATGCAGTCATCTTTGGCAGCGGGATGAAGACCGACGAGATCGCCAAGGACCTCGCGATGCTAGCCCGCATGAACGTCGATCCTGCTCGCCAACTCCTTGTTGGTCAGTGCTCAGGAACGCTGATTATGTCGGCTCTCGGCCTGTTCTCGGGTGAGCCGGTTTGCACCGATCTGATGACCGAACCCCTGCTCACCCGGCAAGGGGTATGCGTCTCGGACCAGGCTTTTCATGCTCTGGGGAACGTGGCAACGGCTGGTGGCTGCCTAGCTTCCCAATATATCGCAGCCAGGATCATCGGGCGCGGGCTAGGGATCGAACAGGCTGCCACTGTGATTCAGTATGCCGCCCCGGTGGGTCAGCAAGACGAATACGTGAGCCGTGCCATCGCAACGGTCAGTCCGTTTCTGACCACTGAAGCAGGTCTCAAGGCAGTGGTGTAGGAACGAATGCCATCAAGAAGGGAAAGGGCGTTGAGTAAAGTGCAGTCGGAGAAGTGAATGGGCGCTTCGTGCGCAATCTCGGGCATTCTAGGCGCCTGGTCGACCGTCCCTTTTTCATGGCTGATCTACGACGCACAGATCCGACTCAAGCTCACCATCATGTTAGCGTGGCAGGCAGCTCGCAGCGATGCCGTGATTACGCGTTTCATCGAATTTGTGCGAATCGCTACGAAGTCGGCGTCGCAAATAGCAGGCCTCCTTCACTACCGATAAGTCCACTCAACTGCGCCGCAAGCCAGCCTTTAGAGGCTACGACGCCAAAAGCGCCCGGCAGGACCACAGCGGGTCCACGCCGGACATAGTCATCCGTTCAGATCAGCGCATGCCGCCACTCGCGACAACGTGTTCGCCCGTCATCCAGCGCGCGTCGTCCGACGCAAGAAACACTGCAATCGACGCAATGTCATCCGGCTGACCCAGCCGGCCGAGTGGAGTCTGGCTGAGCGCCCACGCGTCAAGGTCAGACCCGATTATCCCTGCGCTCTGGGTACCCTCGGTCACCACTACGCCGGGATTGATTGAGTTCACGCGAATTTTCCTCGGCCCGAGTTCACGCGCGAGCACGCCGGTGATCGCATCGACCGCGCCTTTCGTGCCGCTATAGACGGCACTGGCCGGCGGCGTAACGCTGGTGACGACCGAACTGACATTGATGATGCTCGCTCCCTCGCCGAGATGGCGCACGGCGGCCTGCGTGGTGAGCAGCACGCCTAATACGTTGGTATTGAACTGTTTGTGGAAGTGTTCTTCGGTGATCTCTTCGATGGGCGAGAACTCGTAGATTCCCGAATTGTTGACGAGGACGTCGAGGCGCCCAAACGTTTCGATGGCCGCGTTGACAATGCCTTGCGCGTCCGCCGCCTTCGAAACATCGCCGCCGACAGCAACTGCCTTACCGTCGGCCGCGATAATCGCTGCGACAACGGCATCGGCGCCGGCCTTGCTGCTTGCATAGTTGACGACCACCGAAGCGCCCTCTGCTGCGAGTGCCTTGGCGATAGCGGCTCCAATACCCTTGGATGCGCCCGTGACAACGGCCACCTTACCTGCGAGCTTGCTCATAATCGTTTCCTTGAAGAGATTAGGTACCGTGGGAAATGACTGGCTGTTTCCGGAACCAGTCGGCTTGCGTTGGTGCAAATGTAGACATCTCTTCAGCCGCGATAAAGCGGCAAAAAACGAATTGACTGGCGGGATTTAACGAACAATTGAAGGGCTGCTGTTGTACAGGGCGCACCATGACCGGCACCGGAAGCACGTCGCGGGATACGCACGCTTGGCGCCAAGAATGTAAAAAAACCGAGCTCATTACTGAGGGCGGCTCTTTTCCAAGTAAGTCTTCACTGAAAGGCATTACGGCGTGAACCCGGGAATGCCCGGTGCGGAACTTGAAAGGAAAATTAGAGAAAATCGGTCCGTGCTGCTTTCTCAACGCGCCTCCACTTGTAGACCGCTGCGGAGACAGCCCAACTGAGCACGAAAACGACGACGATTACATAACCAACGGTCCCGAAATTGTCGTTCAAACTGCCGATTGCACTCCAGAATACGCCGCGTAATTGCCACTTCTCCGCCAAGAGCCCAAGGCCCTCAATACTGCCTACAAAGAAAGCAACGACGACGGACAGTGTCGTGATCGTCATGTTGTAGTAGAGCTTGCGGATTGGTTTGGTGAACGCCCACCCGTACGCACCTAACATCAGGATGCTGTCGGTCGTGTCGACCAAGGTCATACCCGCCGTGAACAATACGGGGAAAACCAGGATCGACCAGATCGGCATGCCTCGTGTCGCCCCCGCCGCCGACATTCCCAGCAGTCCGACTTCCGTCGCGGTATCAAAACCAAGGCCGAATAGAAATCCGAGAAAATACATGTGCGAGCTTTTAGTCACCAGCCCGAAGAACGGTTTGAAAATAAGCGCAAGAAATCCCCGATCTCCCATAAGCCTGTTGATCTCGTCTTCTGCGCAAGGCTCTCCCCTTCGCACACGCTGAAATGCCCGGACTATCGATCGGAGAACGAACAGGTTTATCGTGGCGATGGCGAACAGGAACAGTGTGGAAACAATCGTCCCGATCAGGCCGCCAATTTCCCTCAACCCCGCCAATCGCCCTTCCAAAGCCATTGCCGTCGCCGCTATGCCAACCGACGCCAGCACAACGATCGTTGAATGACCGAGTGCGAACATCGAGCCGATGCTGATCGGGCGCTTGCCAATCTGCATCAGCTTACGTGTCACGTTATCGATCGCGGCGATATGGTCGGCATCCACAGCATGCCGAAGGCCGAAAGAGTAGGCAAGCAAGCTGGTTCCCAATAGCAAGGGATAGTCGTGAAATGCAATGAACGCCCAAAGCCACGCTCCCAGATTGAACGTTAGCAATGCCGCGTAAAGGACAGCGATTCTGAGGCGCATCGGGCCGCTTTCTCCCAAGGCTTCCAGCTTCAGCATGTCTTCTCCTTCTCCTGAGCGAGTTCGTGGCTTGATTGATTAAGCGACGGTAGGTCCGCCCCGCCGATGTTTTGACGCGCCGCGTTCAAGGCCAGGCGCAAGGTCTTTTGCAGCGATTGGCCGTCGTGAGCAAGCACGCGCGCGAAGGCACCGCAACTACCGGGTAGTTCGCCAGCGCCTGCGTACACCCTCGAATAATCGGGACCTTCGTTCTGAAAGACGCGATTCATGCTTCGAGCGATTGAGTCCGCATCGCCATCGAGAGTCAATACCAGCAATCCACCATGCGAGCACCACGGTTGCGCGACTCCACCGAGCCCCAGCCTGTCCGTCAATTGGCCCTCTATCGTGAATCGGTCCCGTGCGCGAAGCCGGCCTTCCGAGTCCCGGATCGTGATACACGTTTCAAGGTGGCCGAAGGCTGTTTCGCGGCCGCCTGGATCATGAGACAGGTAAGCATCGAGCACGAACACGACGGCGCCGGGATGCAGCATCACGTCGATTGCACTGGAAAAAACAGCGTTCGGAAACAGGATGGCCGGCTGCGGCACATAATCAAAACGAGCGTGGCGGTGTGCCTCGATATACACGTTTGAAGTGGCGCGACCTGCTGTCATTGTATGCACGATGGTCGCGGCGGCCGTTGTCACGTGAGCTGCCGCATGCGCGCCTGTTTCGAATCGTTGGTGCAGGCGTTCGTTCTCGAATATTCCCCCCGACGAAGACTGGACGATAACGCTCGCTTGGGGGCAAGCCGGTTCTTCACATTGGAGCAATCGGCCCACGTGAAACGGATAGGCTGCGCGCTGCTTCGACAGGTACGTTTCACCCGTCGGACTTGCGTCAAAACGCAGGTCGAGTTGCGCCGTATGTTCAAGGGAACAACGGGATTCAATGAACATCGAACAGGACTTTCTCAATGATCTCGTCGACCACGGCGTCAACGCCGTCCCCTGTCGCGCAATTTGTCAACGTCACCGCCCGTTGGTTTCGCACCTCTCTTGCTTCAGCCACCATCCGCTCCAGGTTCACGCCAACATACTGCGCGAGATCAAACTTGTTGATGACCAGCAGATCGCATGAGATGACTCCCAGCCCTCGTTTGCGAGGGATGTCGTCACCTGCTGCGACGTCGATGACGAAGATCCAGTAGTCCACCAGATCCAGCGAGAACGAAGAAGCCAGATTGTCGCCGCCGGATTCGATCAGGACTAGCTGAAGTCCCGCATAACGCTCGTCGAGCGAATCGGCAGCCTGCAAATTCAAGGTTGGATCTTCACGGATGGCCGTGTGAGGGCAAGCGCCGGTTTCGACAGCCAGCACGCGCTCCGGATCGATCAAGCCGCTGCGCCTGACGCGTTCCGCATCCTCGCGGGTGACGAGGTCGTTGGTGATGACCGCCAGATCAACGCCACGTGCCGCAAAGCGCGGGATGAGTTGCTCGAGCAAGCGTGTCTTGCCTGAGCCTACAGGCCCACCGATCCCGACACGCGCAGCCCGAGCGACTCCCCGCGGTGGCTCTGCAACGGTCGCTGAATCAAGGGCCAAAGAATGCGAAACGAAACCCATAGCGAACTTCTCCTCTGGTTTAACGCAACATGTATCGACGGCTCAAGGGCACTTCACGCGCAGGGTCGCAGCGAATGACCTGACCGTCGATCAATACATCGAATGTCTGTGGATTGACGCTTATGGCGGGACACGCGTCGTTGTGCAGCATGTCGCGCTTGGTCAGCTTGCGGGTCCCGCTAGACGCGACGAGCTTCCGGGAAAGCCCAAGCCGCGCGGCAAGCGCGGATTCATTCGCCAGCGGATTGACGAAGTTGACCGCGAGCGTTGCGGGCGCCCGGCCGAACGCGCCCCACTGCGGCCGCAGCGCAAGCGGCTCGCACGTCATGAGGGATGCGGCGGAGTCGCCCATAGCACCCCAGGCGATGAAACCGCCCTTGACCACGACCTCGGGTTTTACGCCAAAAAACGCAGGCCGCCACAAGACGATGTCCGCTAACTTACCGTCCTCAAGAGAGCCGACCGTATCGGCGATTCCGAAGGTCCGCGCTGCGTTGATCGTGTACTTGGCGATATAGCGTTTGATCCGCTCGTTGTCGCCACGAGCAGACCTCTCTTCCGATAAGCGTCCGCGTTGATCTTTCATTTTCGAGGCAAGCTGCCACGTCCGCGAAATCACTTCATTGATGCGCCCCATTCCCTGGCTATCCGAACCCAGCATCGAAATCGCGCCCATGTCGTGAAGGACGTCTTCGGCAGATATGGTCTGTGCGCGGATTCGGGACTCCGCAAACGCGACATCCTCAGCGACGGCTGGGTTGAGGTGATGGCACACCATGATCATGTCCAGGTGCTCGTCGAACGTATTCACCGTGAACGGGTTGGTCGGGTTCGTTGACGAGGGAAGGCAATTCAGCCGGCCAGCCACCGCGATAATGTCAGGCGCGTGGCCACCGCCTGCGCCTTCCGTGTGATACATATGGATGGTCCGGTCCTTCATGGCAGCGACCGTGTCTTCCAGGAATCCCGATTCGTTGAGGGTGTCGGTATGAAGCTGCACCTGGAAATCGTAGTCATCGGCTGCGGACAAACAGGTGTCGATCACTGACGGCGTCGCACCCCAGTCCTCGTGAATTTTCAAACCCAGGCAACCACCGCGCAGTTGATCCACAAGCGAGCCGGGTTTGCTGGAATTCCCCCGGCCCAAGAAGCCAAAGTTGATCGGCCATTGCTCGGACGCTTCCATCATTCGCCCGACATTCCAGGAACCGCCGCAGTCGATGCCAACCGTGATCGGACCCAGCGATCCACCGATAAGGGTGGTCAATCCCGACGAAATCGCGTGCTCGCAAAGCTGGGCGGAATCGAAATGGACGTGGACGTCGATACCGCCGGGCGTCGCGATCAAACCCTCGGCGTCCTTGACGGTAGTCGCGACGCCGCAGATCAGGCGAGGATGCACGCCGTCCATGGTCTGGGGATTTCCTGCCTTGCCGATGGTGACAATCCGGCCACCCTTGATACCGATATCGCCTTTGATGACCCCAAGCACCGGATCGATAATCATTGCGTTGCAGATCAGCATGTCGAGCGCGCCGTCCGCGCTATCGTGCCCTGACATCAGCCCCATGCCGTCACGCAAGGTTTTGCCGCCGCCATGCAGGCATTCATCGCCGGGAACCGCGTAGTCATGCTCGATTTCAGCCAGCAGCGACGTATCGCCAAGGCGGACCGCGTCACCGGTCGTGGGGCCAAACATCTCCGCATAAGCCTTTCGCGTCATCGTGACCATTTATGCTCCTTGAAAGCCGTTCGCTCTTGCACGTTCAATCGCGGCTTTGCGAACGTTCGGGTCCGATATCGAACCGGCGGTCAGGCCATTCATGCCGAAAATTTCCTGCGTCCCGCCGAACGCCACGAGATTCACTTCTTTTTCGTCGCCTGGTTCGAACCGGACCGCCGTTCCCGCAGGGATGTCCAGGCGCATGCCGAACGCCGCCGGTCGATCGAACCGGAGTGCCTTGTTTGCCTCGAAGAAATGGAAGTGACTTCCTATCTGGATCGGCCGGTCACCCGTATTCATCGCCTTCACAACCGCCGTCTGCCGGTTGACGTTGAGCTCGATATTTCCGTCCGCAGCCAGGATCTCCCCGGGTACCACGGTGTCCGCCGGCAGTCCAAGCTTGCCCGGCCGAATCGGTTGATGAATGGTCACCAGTTTTGTCCCGTCCGGAAATGACCCCTCAACCTGCAGCATGGGCAGCATCTCGGCCACGCCGGGCAAAACATCGTCCTCGGTCAGCAAGGTCGACCCGAACGCGATGAGGTCAGCAACCGTCCGCCCCTCCCTTGCGCCTTCCAATATCTCGTCGGCGATGATGGCGACCGCTTCAGGATGATTAAGCTGAAGCCCCTTGTGCCGATGGCGCCGGGCCAGTTCGGCTGCCGTGTACAAAGTAAGGCGCTCGTACTCTGTCGGTGTCAAAAGCATGGCGTATCTCTCTAGTTGGCGAACATCCGGACATCGACCGCGTCAGCGCGTATCGACGCGATGTCAGCGGCAAATGTCGCGGAGGATAGGTCTGACAAGGCCGGGGGCGGATGGTCCAGTACATCGGCGAGCGGCTGTCTGAGTCGTGACAGAATGCGTTGCGCGTCCAGGTGCCCGACGATCCCGAGCCTGACCGCAGCGCTGACCGCGCCGGTACATGTCGTATGTGCCGACATGGCGCGTGTCTCGAGTTTGCTGATGCCGAAGCTGCGCCACAGGATTCCCTGAACGGCCGCGAGGTGCCCGGGAGAAACGCCGGTGGCAATTTCCTGCAGCAGCTCGCTGGCGGTTTGCGATCCGAGGCGCGCGTGTACATCGGACAGCGTTCTGCCGAGTCGCCGAGAGCCGGTCCGCAAAGACAGCGGCAGCGTCATGGCTTCCACGTAAGCATCTGCCTCGCGCCACGCTTCACGAGACTCGAACGCATCCCAGCTCGCGCAAACAATGCCTTGGTCGAAAGTCGCCCACCGCGTGAGCGCCTGCGATTCAACAAAAGCCGCCAGCGTGATCGCGTTCATTACGAGCCGATCGCGAAGAAGCCCTTCCAGTCCCCATGAAAATGCCATGGATCCACTAGGGAAGAACGTGTCTGCGTGCTGTAGCGATGCCAGCAAACCAGCCGCCGTTTGCCCCAGGGTAGATTGCGGCTCAAGCATGCGCAGGATCGGCAAGCACCGCCCGGCCGGACTCGATGAACGGGTGCAAACGCGCCAGATAGTCCTCGACCGCACCCTTCAGGGCGATCTTTAAAACCTCTCCGTCGAATTGAACCTTCCAGTGCATGTTTCCGGAAAAATACCCGAGCTCCAGCGCCGCGCTGATATCTCGCGGGACAAGGCTCAGCCAAGCGGTGTTCTTTGTGCGTACGATCAGCGCATAGTCGGAACTGAGCCGAAGGACAGCACCGTCAAACAGTTGCGCATCTCGGTCAAGCGCAACGCCGCATTCGTCGCCGCCATCGGTTGTCGCACGCAGGCGGCGTCGCTGGATGTCGTCGGCATTGAGGGTCAGGTAATCAACGCAACCGTGGTGTTCGAGCTTGTGAACGAGATCGGAAATACGAGGCTCGGCCGCACTTCCGACAATGGCGGTGTAAACGTTCATGGATCGACTCCTATGCTTTACTGGAAGACAATTTATAATTTATTAGTTTCACTAACTTAATAACATGAAATCACCTTTTGGCGAAAATTGGCAACGTGCCTTTTAAATAGTCAGAAAGCGCATGATTCGCTCGGCGTCCACATTCTCACGCCGGTCTGCATGAACGAAGCGACCTTTCTCGATGATCAGAAACCGATCGGCGATCTCAAGCGTGAAAGCAAGGATCTGCTCGGAGACAACCAGTGCGAAATCACGCTCCTTTTTCAACTTGTTCAGCGCCCGCGCAATGTCTTTAATGATCGACGGTTGTATCCCTTCTGTCGGTTCATCGAGTATCAATACCTTGGGGTTGGAAACCAGTGCACGCGCTATCGCAAGCTGTTGCTGCTGCCCGCCCGAGAGGTTGCCCCCACGGCGATTGCGCATCTCCCACAAGACCGGAAAGGATTCGAAAATATATTCCGGAATGACAGGCTTGCTGATCCTGTCCATTCCGCTGAGGATATTTTCCTCGACGCTCAGATACGGAAATATCATGCGGCCTTGCGGCACGTAGCCAAATCCTGCTGCTACCCGCTCGTAGCTCTTTAGCCGCGCGAGGTTTTTCTCGCCAAGCAGGATCTCACCGCTGCGAACCGGGATCATCCCGATGAGCGACTTGAGAAGGGTTGTTTTCCCCATGCCGTTGCGCCCCATCACGGCTACCGTCTCGCCGGCCGAAAGATCGAAGTTGAGGTCGTGCAGTACCTGGCTCTCGCCGTAGAAAACGTTGAGTCCCCTGATCGATAACATGTCTAGTGCCCCAGATAAACTTCGATCACCCTCGGATCGCTTTGGACTTTCTCCATCGATCCTTCGGCAAGCGTCTTGCCCTGGTGGAGAACCGTAACCTTGTCGGCAATGGCCTTGACGAACTCCATGTCATGTTCGATCACGACCAGCGAGCGGCCCTTGGCAATCTCGCGCAGCAGGGCGCCCGTTTGCTCGCGCTCCTTGGCGCTCATCCCTGCCACCGGCTCGTCGAGAAGCAGCAGTTCAGGATCCTGCATCAGCAGCATGCCGATCTCGAGCCACTGCTTCTGTCCGTGCGAAAGCAAGGCCGCTTTCCGGTCGAGTTGATCGCCAAGAAAAATCAACGCGGCAATGCGATCGATCTCATCCTGAACGACATCGTCGCGGCGAAAAAACAGGCAGCCGAATACACCGCGCTTATGCGGGTACGAAATCTCGAGATTCTCGGCAACGGACAGGTCTTCATAGACCATCGGATTCTGGAATTTTCGCCCGACGCCAGCACGCGTGATCTGATACTCAAGCATGCGTTCGAGATGCAAATCATTGAACTTGATCGTTCCGTGCGTCGGTTTGGTCTTGCCGCAGATCATGTCGAGGAGCGTTGTTTTCCCCGCGCCGTTCGGTCCGATGACCACATGCAACTCATTTTTCTCAACGTAGAAGTTAAGGTCGCTGACCGCCTTGAAGCCGTCGAACGACACCGTCAGGTCCTCAACGGACAAGATCATCTGGTTCATTTCGCGGCTCCCTGCCGCTTACGCAGCCATTCGATAACACCCGCAAGACCTTTCGGCAAGAACATGGGAACGAAGATAAACAAGGCGCCAATCAGGTACAGCCAGAATCCGACGAAGTGCTCTGACAGGAAGCTCTTCGCGGCACCCACCAGCACCGTTCCATAGACGGCCCCCACTAGAGAGAGGCGTCCACCGACGGCTGCGTAGATCACCATTTCAATAGACGGTACGATGCCGCTGACGGACGGCGAGGCAAAGCCGACCTGGAGCGTGAACATCGCTCCGCCAATTGCCGAGAACAACGCAGCGACAGCAAAAATAAAGCCTTTGAACAACGCCGGGTCATAGCCCGAAAAACGGATCCGGTCCTCGCGATCGCGAATGGCAATCAGTACGTTCCCCAGGCGGCTTTTCAGAATGAACCGGCCAACCAGGATCGCGCAAAGCAGCAGACACGCGGTGACGTAATACATCACATAGCTTGCTGTATCGGATTGAACGCTGTAGCCCATGAAAGTCGGCAGGTTCGTGATCCCGTTGATGCCGCCCGTGACGCCCTGCTGCCCGATAATGACAATGGACATGATGGATGCAAGCGCCATGGTCACGATCGAGAAATAGACGCCTCCAACACGTTTGCGGAAATTCGCATACGCAATAATAAATGCGAGCAGGGTCGGCAACACGATGATGGCTGGAATAGCAAACCATGCGTGCTGAAATGGCGTCCACCACCACGGCAATTTGTCGATGCTGTTCCATGTCATGAAGTCAGGCACAGGGGGACCGCCCGACCCGAAGACGGCTGCCGCCGGGTCGTTGGATGTTGCCTCGAGCTTCATGTACATCGCCATCATGTAGCTGCCGAGTCCAAAGAATATCCCTTGCCCGAGGCTCAGGATTCCGCCATACCCCCAGGTCAGGACGAGGCCGACCGCACAGAACGCGAAGCTCAGATACTTGGCAAAGAGGCCCAGACGAAAGGCACCGCATACAGCAGGCACGGCCACGAGTATCAACAAGGCCAGCAAGACCACTGAGTACCGCTCGAGCAGCGCTGTCGCCCGCACTGCGCCGCTGATCGACGGCGCCGCCGACGGCAGCCGTTCTTTTCCCTGGGAAACAACCGGAAGGTCTTTCATGATTACCGCCGAACCTTGATAGCAAAGAGCCCGTTAGGTCTGAAGTAAAGCGCGACAATGACCAGCATGAGGATGGCCGCTTTGGCCATTGAACCGCTCAACGCTATCTCGAACATTGACTGCAATTCGCCAATCGAGAAGGCCGAGAGGAAGGTGCCAACCAGGCTTTCGACGCCGCCGAATACGACCACGATGAACGTGTCCACGATGTACTGTTGCCCCGTGGCTGGACCTGTGGACGCGATCATGGTGAGCGCGCTCCCCGCGATTCCGGCAAGGCCGCATCCCACGGCAAACGTAACGGCGTCCACTCGCTCGGTGTTGATGCCGGCAGCTCCTGCCATGGCGCGATTTTGCATGACGGATCGAATTCGCAGCCCCCACCGGCTCCTGAATAGAAACAGGTAGACAAACAAGGCCACGGCAAACGTCAGTCCGATAATGAAAATACGGCTCAACGGAATGGCGATGCCGGGTGTGACGTTCCACGCGCCCTGCAGCCAGGACACGGTCGGTACGCTTACATCGATAGGGCCGAAGATTTGCCGGAAAAGCTGCTGAAACACCAGTGAAAGACCCCACGTTGCCAACATCGTGTCGAGCGGGCGCTTATACAAGAAGCGGATCATGACGCGCTCCAGTACAAACCCGACCGCACTCGTCACCGCGAACGCGACCACGATGCCGACGAAGAAATAAGCACCGGTCATGGATGGCAGAAAACGAGTGAACACGACGGATGTCAGATACGTCATGTAGGCACCAAGCGCCATCAGCTCGCCGTGCGCCATGTTGATGACACCCATCAGGCCGAAAACGATCGCCAGCCCGATGGACATCAATGCAAGCACAGTGAATAACGACAGGCCGTTGAAAACCTGCGTGACGAAGGTATCGAAAGACATTGAAGTCCCTTCTGAACGGGTCGCGTTGCGCTGCAACCCGTCCTCAGTGAGTTAGAGCAAACCCGCGTGAATCAAAGCTTGGGGAAAGGATTCGGCTCGATCAGCGGCGACTCATACAGGATATGCACCTGCCCGTCGGGCTGGAATTCGCCAATGCGCGCATGCTTCCAGAGATGGTGGTTGCTCGCGTGGAACTTGATCGCGCCCTCCGGGGCGTCCCAGGCAAGATTAGACGAGGCGGCGACCACCTTCTCCACGTCGAAGCTCTTCGCTTTCTCAGCCGCGAGCTTCCACATGTAGACGGACAAATACCCGGCTTCCATGGTGTCGCCGACAACGCGGTCCTGCCCATATTTGGCCTTGAACGCAGCGACGAATTTCTGGTTCTGCGGGTTCTCCACACTCTGGAAATAACCCATGCAGGACAGTACGCCCGTGATGTTTTCGCGACCAATCCCGATAGCCTCTTCTTCCGTCACGGCCAGCGCCATGATTGCCTGATTCTTGCCCGTGATGCCCACCGAATTCAGCTGCTTGAAGAAAGCGACATTCGACCCGCCGACGATTGTCGACAGGATGACATCCGGCTTCGCAGCCTTGATCTTGTTGATGACCGATGAAAACTCGACCGTGCCCAGGGGAAAGTAGTCCTCGCCGACGACCGACCCGCCCGCTTTCGCGATCGTCGGATGGGCAATCCGGTTTGTCGTGCGCGGCCAGATGTAGTCCGAACCAACGAGATAGAACTTCTTGCCCTTGTTCTTCGCCAGCCAGTTGACTGCCGGGATCACCGACTGCGTGGCTTCCTGGCCCGTGTACATGATGTTCTTCGACATCTCGAGGCCTTCATAGTAGGTCGGGTAATACAGCAAGCCCTTGTAGCGCTCGAACACGGGCAACACAGCCTTGCGCGAGGCCGACGTGTAACAGCCAAACACGGTGGAGACCTTATCTCCCTCAAGGAGCTTTTGGGCTTTCTCCGCGAAGGTAGGCCAGTCGCTCGCGCCGTCCTCCACCATCGGTTGAATCGGGCGCCCCATCACGCCGCCTGCCGCATTGATCTCATCGATGGCGAGCTTTTCCGCATCGACCACGTGTGCTTCGGCAATCGCAACGGTACCAGTCAGCGAGTGCAGGATACCCACCTTCACCGGTTCGGCTGCATTGACCGAGGGCGCCCGCAGGAGCATCGATCCTGGTAGTGCAGTGGCCGCCGTAGTAGCAAATGCAGTCTTCAGAAAGCCGCGTCTGGTCTTTTTCATAATGCCCTTCCAAAAAATTGAGGACAAAAAAAAGCCCGCACCCAAGTTTCCTTGAGGTTGCGGGCTTTTTTGGCCGGTGTTGTTTAAGACGTCTTTGTCTCTAACAACGAAAGTGGGTACGATTCAGGTGTGGGGTTCACGACGCCATTCCCTGATCATGCTTAAGCAATGCAAGAGGTATGCCAAACGGCTTGCAATGACGCAGGCTCGAAGCACGGATCCCTGCCCGGTAACGCGCGAGTAGGGATCGCACTGAATGCGCAGACCTCAAGCAATGCAATTCTTTGTCAGTACGCTTTCCCAAAGTGGGACAACGGGCGCACTGATGCCGTGCATGAGACACGCTGACGGTGCAGCAGGAGGCACCGGAGCGACGTTGAACCAGAGAGAATCCCGGACCGAATATGACCGCACTCCACAACGCGCCTATCAAGATCGGCGTCCTGTTTTCCTCATCGGGACTCACCGCTCCCATCGAACAGTCTCAACAGCGAGCGACCATACTCGCGGCTGAAGAGATCAACGCGGCGGGTGGTATCAATGGCCGTCAGCTAGAGCTGATCTTTCGCGACCCGGCTTCCATACCTAACAGATACGCCACGATGATCGAGCAATTGATTGTCGAGGAGCAGGTTCGGGTGGTGGTCGGCTGTTATATGTCGAGCACACGAAAGGCGGTGATCCCGATCGTCGAGCGACACAATGCGTTACTGCTTTACCCGACCTTCTATGAGGGATTCGAATATAGCCGAAACGTCATATATACCGGGGCGACGCCTAATCAAAACAGCGTGCCTTTGGCTAGCTACATGCTGAGCAATTTCGGATCGCGCGTTTTTATGGTGGGTTCTGACTACGTCTACCCTTACGAATCAAATCGCATCATGAGCGACCTGGTTTTCGAGCAGCGTGGAGAAAAGCTGGGAGAGGTATATATACCGCTGGATGCCGGCTGGGAAAGCTACCTTCGCGTCGCGCAAAAAATTGCCGCCCTGCAACCCGACTTCATCTTCTCCACGGTGGTCGGCACCGGGATCTCGCATCTTTACCGGGCCTTTGCCGAGGTCGGGATGAATCCCTATGAGACACCCATCGCGAGCCTGAGCACGAGCGAGACAGAGGTGGCTGCCATGGGTGCCGATATTGGCGAAGGACATATCACCGCGGCGACGTATTTCCAGTCCATCGACAGCCCGCTGAATAGAAAGGTTATCGCAAACTATCAGCGCCGTTTCGGGGATACGATGCAGACCGACACGTGTTGGGAAGCGGCCTATTTCCAGATGCATCTGCTGGCGAGCGCCATGACCATCACCGGCAGCGACGACCCGAACGCCTTGCTCAACACGTTGCCTGGACTGGAGATCGATGCACCGCAAGGACGCGTCAGGATCGACGAGCACAATCACCATACCTATCTGCATCCGCGCATAGGACGCTTGAACAAGAGCGGGCAATTCGACATTGTTAGCGAAAGCGCCGGTTGGACGCCGGCCGCGCCATTCCAGATATCGCATACGCTGATCGACGCGGAGACTGTCTCCGGGCCGGCTCAGGGCGGAGCACGGGGATGACACAGGGATCGTCCCGAACGTCTCAGGCGCTCAAAGACATTCGCTCTTTAAAGGTCGTCGCCATCCACCCTGACGACCAGGACGGAGAGGAGCTCCGTGGACAACTTCGCCGGATCGGATGCGAGGTTCAAATGGTCTGGCCTTCTCTTGACGCGCTGCCGGACGGAACCGATGTCGTGTTCCTGGCTGTACGTCCGGAAACCTTGTCCATCCAGTTTCCCTGGCTCGACGCGAAGGGAACGCCTCCCGTCATACCAGTTGTAAGCTACGAGAACCCGATTGTCATAGAAGCCGTGTTGCAGCTTAATCCTTACTGCCTCGTGCCATCGCCGGTGCGCTCGTTTGGCTTGCTTACCGCCATTGCGATTTCGTTGTATCAGCACAAGTCCAAGCGAACCCTTGAACACTATGTAGGGCGGCTTGAAGACAAGCTCGCGGATCAGCGAAAAATCCAGCAAGCCAAGACCATTTTGATGGAAACGCGCAAGCTGTCGGAGCAGGACGCTTACGATCTCTTAAGAGCGCAAGCGATGGCCAAGCGACAACCGATCGAGGTGATGGCCCAGGCCATTATTCAAGCGCACGCGGTCCTGGACTTCTAGCGCCCAACACTTGAAGAATGTCTTTTTGCAAATTTTTTGATGTGCTATAAAACCATCAAGGACAAGTAGCCGTCCTGAGAGTCGCACCTGACTGCCAACGTCGCCAGCCAGATGCAAGGCAAAGAAGCCCGACCCGGATCACTCCGGCTCGGGCTTTTTTTGTTCTTTTTTTCTGCAGCGCATGGGTGTCTACGCATCGTATTGCAGTATCTATTACCACCTTACATCAGGAGTATCGACATGAGACATGGGGATATTGGAAGCACCAAAGACTGCGTGGGCGTGGCCGTCGTCAACTACAAGATGCCGCGCCTGCACACGAAAGCGGAAGTGCTTGAGAACGCCCGCAAGATCGCCGACATGCTGGTTGGAATGAAGCAGGGTCTGCCCGGCATGGACCTCGTGATCTTCCCCGAATATTCGACGCACGGCATCATGTACGACGCCCGCGAAATGTATGAGACAGCCGCAACTATTCCGGGCGAGGAGACAGAAATCTTCGCGGCGGCCTGTCGCAAGGCCAACGTGTGGGGTGTGTTCTCGCTGACAGGCGAGCGGCACGAGGAACATCCAAACAAGGCGCCTTACAACACCTTGATCCTGATGAACAACCAGGGCGAAATTGTGCAGAAGTACCGCAAGATCATGCCGTGGGCACCGATTGAAGGCTGGTATCCGGGAGACTGTACGTACGTTTCCGAAGGACCAAAGGGCATGAAGATCAGCCTGATCATCTGCGACGACGGCAACTACCCGGAGATCTGGCGCGACTGTGCAATGCGTGGCGCAGAACTGATCGTCCGTTGCCAGGGTTACATGTATCCTGCCAAGGAGCAGCAGGCAATGGTGGCGAAGACCATGGCGTGGATGAACAATTCGTACGTTGCAGTCGCGAATGCCACGGGTTTTGACGGCGTCTATTCGTACTTCGGCGGCTCATCGATTATCGGCTTTGACGGACGCGCGCTTGGCGAATGCGGCACCGAGGAGATGGGCATCAACTATGGCGAACTATCGATCAGCCTGATCCGCGATGCGCGCAAGAACATGCAGTCGAACAACCATCTGTTCAAGCTGCTGCACCGCGGCTACACCGGCAAGCTCAATTCAGGCGAAGGCGCGCTCGGCGTGGCGGCCTGTCCGTTCGAGTTCTACGGCAAATGGGTGAACGACCCGGACGGCACGCGCAAGGAGGTAGAGGCGCTGACCCGCTCGACCATCGGCACGCCCGAATGTCCGATCGAGGGTATCCCGCACGAGCCGGTGGAGCATCGTTAAGCCCGGGAAAGCGGTCACCGCCAAGACGGTGGCCTGTTCGCTCCCTCCATATAAAGGACCGCTGCCCCGTGTTCTCCGATCTCGATTCGTATCGACTGACCGACGAGCCTTTTTATCGGCCCGCGGGCACCGAAGTCGCCTTCTTCGAGCACGCCTATGCGCACCGCTTGCCCGTAATCCTCAAAGGGCCGACAGGCTGCGGCAAGACACGCTTCATCGAGCACATGGCCTGGAAACTCGGGCGTCCGCTGATCACGGTTGCCTGCAACGAAGACATGACCGCGTCGGATCTGGTGGGACGGTATCTACTCGAGGCACATGGCACGACATGGCATGACGGACCGCTTACTACTGCCGTGCGCTCCGGTGCGATCTGCTATCTCGACGAGATCGTGGAGGCGCGGCAAGATACCACTGTTGTCATTCATCCGCTCACCGACGGGCGCCGCATCCTGCCGCTCGACAAGCGAGGTGAAGTGGTACGCGCCCATCCGGACTTTCAGCTCGTGGTGTCGTATAACCCGGGGTATCAGAGTCGCACGAAAGACTTGAAACCATCCACGCGACAGCGCTTTGTCGCCATGCATTTTGAGTATCCCGACGAAGCAGTGGAAGCTGCCATTGTCGCGAAGGAAGCGAGCGTGCCGATCGAGCTCGCCGCGCAACTTGTAAAGCTCGCTCACCGCACGCGTGCGCTTAAAGATCGTGGATTGGAAGAAGGCGTGTCGACGCGCATGCTGATCTACACGGCCACGCTGATCCGTGCCGGCGTTGAGCCCCGTGAAAGTTGCGAAGCGACCATGACGCAGGCGCTAACGGACGAGCCGGATGTGATTCGCGCGCTACGCGGCATCGTGGATGCGCACTTCGCTTAACGCTATGACAATCGCGGACACGGGTTTAACGGCGGACGTGATCGACGAATACCGGGTAAGTGCGGAGCATGAAGCAGCTCTTCGACGCGCTACCGAAAAGTTGCATGAACACGACCCCGCAAGCGCCAGTGCCTTGCACGTCAACATGCAAAGGCTGCTAGACCGGCTTCCCGCGGACGCGCTCGTCCGCTGGATGCTGACCGGCATGCGCCTCTATCCGAACGAACCGCAAAAGCGACTTCACTATTTTGGATTGCAGGACGCAAGCGCATGGCTTGCACTCGGAAACGAAGCACGTGCGCCGAGTCTCGCTGCCTCGATTCCGTCGCTTTCGTTGCTGATTGAAGGACTCTCGCTGCGCCGGATCGGCATTCAGGCACAGCCGCTTGACTCGATCGACGTCACGCCGATGAGACCGATCCTCTCGTCGACGCACCTGCTGTTGCCCTCGGATTATTCATCGCTTGATTCGCCCGAGCCGGAGCTGCTCTTTCGCGCGTCGGTTGCCCACGCGGCCGCGCACCTGATGCATTCACCCGCGGCACAACCTGTCGGAACGCTCAAGCCCATGAGTCTGGCTGTGATTTCAGCGGTAGAAGATGCGCGCGTGGAGCAGCTTCTGATGCGGGATCTTCCGGGCACGAGGGCGTGGTTTGTACCGTTCCTGAAAACAAGTCTGCAACCCGAGGGACTTTCGTTCGCGGCCTTAGTGTCACGCATGAACTATGCATTGATCGACCCGGCTTACCAGGACGACAACTACTGGGTGAACAAGGCGCGCAGCTTGTTCGACACGCTCACGACTTCGCTCCACGATTACGCGTCGTTCCGCGAGATTGCTTCCGTGTTGGCTAACGATCTGGGTCAGATGCGTGTGCGCTTTCATCCGCAACAGTATGTGGTGCCCGCGCCTTACCGTGACGACAACTCGTTTCTCTGGACCTATCGGGATACGACTACGCCGCAAAGCATTCAAGAGCTGCAAGTAGAGTCGAGTTCGGCAGGTACATCGCGTTCAGACAGCATTGACGAACAAGTCGCGACCGAGCAGGAGATACGTCGCTTGCGCTATCCCGAGTGGGACTATCGGTTAGGACTATTGCGCTCGGACTGGTGCACGGTAATCGAACGCAGGTCGCCCCGCCCAAGTGCACCTCACCGCCTGCCGGTTCCAATACCGCTTGCACGCGTGAAGCTCCCGGTGACGGTCAGCCTGACGCGCAATGCGCGGCTTCGCCGCCAGCCTGAGGGCGAGGAACTCGATCTCGACGCCGCGATTGAACACGCAATCGATCGCCGGCGCGGACATTCGCCCGAGCATCGCGTCTTCACGCGCCCAAGTACAAGACAACGTTCAATGAGTTTGCTGTTGCTGCTGGACCTGTCCGCATCAACAGGCGATATCGTCCCGGATGCGGGCCGCTCGATCCTCGATGTCGAAAAAGAGGCCGCACAGGTGCTGGTGCAAGCGGCAAGCTCGGCGGGTCATCGTATTGCGGCGCACGGATTTTCCTCCGATACACGAGAGTGCGTGAATTACTACCGCCTGCTGGATTTCGATACGACGCTCGATGAAGTCAGCAGCGCATCGATTCGGGCGTGCACCGCGCGCTACTCTACGCGCATGGGGGCTGCGATCCGTCATGCAACGTCCCTTATGTCGCTCGAGACAAGTGAGCGTCGCGTGATCATCGTGATTACGGATGGAACGCCTTCGGACATCGATGTCTTTGACGACGCCTATCTGATTCATGACGCACACGTCGCCGCAGAGGACGCTAGGCGAGCGGGCATGGTGACCTGCGGGATCGCTCTCGACGAAGGCGGTGCCGGCTATATGCGCCGCATTGTCGGCCGTGAGTACTGTCGTATTGTGAGCGACCCCTCTACCCTTCCAGCGCAGCTAGTTGCGCTTTTTGTGCGTATTGCCGCGAGCTGACCATGAAGATCCTGGTCGGGGTCGGTGCCGGGTTGCTGCTTTCTGCGTCCGTTGCCGGTCTATACTGGCTGTTCTTTTTACAGCTCACTCACGCAGACCGCTAAGGCCGAAAGCACCGACCCGGCACCACCCCCGACCACCCGCGCCGGCAGGCCCAAACCAAACCCGTCCACCGGCGCGAGCGAAAAACCCCGTGCGAATGAATCACCCTAGTGCTTGCACAGTCCCCGTCTCAACATCCCCCACATAGATGCCGAACGCATCCTCCGTTCTCTCCTTCACATATCTGCGCAGCATTGCCGTAACGGCGGAATCACGAATCATGTCCCAGGGAATCGCATTAAGGGGCACGTACCGTACATGCTCGGCAGCAGGGGCATCATCGACTATGCGGCCGCGATAATAGATATGCGTAATCCCCTTCTCCTCAAACACCGCGAACAGAAAATCCAGATTCGCGTTCAGCCGATACCCGCCCAGCACGCCCCGCAAACTAGCGGCATCCGAAGCTGGCTCCAACCGCGTCCCAATCGGCAATTGCAACGCCCCCGACGCTGTCTCGATCAACACAAGTCCCACCGGATGCTCCAAAATCGCACCCACCTGAGCACGCTGCCCGGTGGCCGCCAACGCGTCCTGCGACAAGCTGAAATCCACGTACGCGCCACGGCAATAACCAAGCGGGGTCGCGCTCGTGTGCGTGAAATCCACCACGCGTCCGATCAGGATGATGTGATCCCCCGCGTCCACCACCTGATGGGTCTCGCAATCGAAACTCGCCGCAGCGCCATCCATCACCGGGCTGCCAGTGCGGCGTGCATGCCATCCAACCTGCCTAAACTTGTCCGCGCTCTTGGAAGCAAACACACCCGATACAGGCCGCTGATCTTCAGCCAGCACGCTGACTGCAAAACGCTGCGTCACTGAAAACACCGGATGGCTCGAAGCGGTCTTCGCAATACACACCAGGATTAACGCAGGATCGAGCGACACCGACGTAAACGAGTTCGCGGTAAAACCACGCGGAGAACCATCGGGTTGAATCGTCGTCACGACAGTCACCCCCGTGACGAATGCGCCCAACGCACGGCGAAATTCAGTGGTATCGAAGGCAGGTTCGTTCATGCTTTTGCTCCTTAAATTAGCGGCTTAAACGCGAGCTATCAATTCCTCAAGAACAACCCGCCTCACGAATGAACTGCACCAGCCGCTGATTCACGATCGCCGGCGCGGTGACGTTCATCATATGCCGCTCGTTCGCGATGATCTCGGCGCGTCCACGAGGCGCGGCGGCGGCCATCGAATGCGACATCGCGGGACTTGAATTCGGATCGCACTCGCCAGTCATGAACAGCGCTGGCACGGTGAGTTGCGGCAAGCGGCCGACATGCGCCTGATCCGAGCTTGCAAACAACCGGTACGTCCGCGCATAACCTTCCGGGTTCACGGTCTCCAGCAACGAACGCACGAGCTCCGCGACTTGCGCGAGATGACCCGGCACGGGATCGTCGAACCAGCGCGCGACCGTGGCGTCGATGCTCGGTTGTTCCAGCCCTCCGCCTTCCAGCGACGCAGCGCGCTGCATCACGGCGGCCCGTTGCGTCGGCGTGCGGTCGTACACCGCGTTCAGCGCGACCACGCTCGCAACCCGCTCCGGATATTGCAACGCGAACTCGAGCGCGATCAGCGAGCCCATCGAGTGACCGACCACATGCGCCACATCGATCTGCAAATGGTCCAGCAATGCAGCAAGCTGGGCGGCGTATTCATCGAGCACGGGCAACGCCGTCGGCAGTCGGCTGGCGCCGTGGCCCAGCATGTCATACGACACCACCCTAAAACTGTCCTGCAACGCGGTCACCTGCGGCGCCCATACGCCGCGGTTCATGCCCACGCCGTGGATCAGGACGAGCACATCGCCCTCGCCTGCCACGCTATACGCCGTGCCGTCGAACATGCCGCTCACCGACGCACGGCTAGTCACCGTTTCAGGCTTCATTGGACCCAAGCTCCTTCAGATCCTGATAGCGGTCACCGATGCGATGATGCGGCCGCCCGCCGATCGACGCACCGAGCGCGATCACCAGCTCATCGGGCCCGGGGGCATCGATGATCGAGAACTGAATGGTGAGGTAATGCGAGCGCATGCCTTCATCGCCCTTGTGCATCAGCGGGATAGTGACGGGGCAATTCGGACCGCCGCGCAGATTCGTGAAGCTCAGATAACTCTTCGCGCCAACCGCTTCGCGGAACTTGTTGCCAAAGCGCAGCGTATGGATCAAAGCCGACGCATGTTCGACCTCGCCCGATGTCCCGACAATCGCGGCTTTTCCATAACCCTCCACTGCCGCGCCCGAGCCTGCAATGCGCAGGATCTCGCCAGTCAAGAGCTCGCCCAGTTGCGGCGCGAGTCCGTGAATCTCCGGGCGCAGGTCATCGACGAAACCGCGCCCCGCCCATGGATTGCGCAACACTGCCGCCGCGGCGAACAGCTTCAACGGCCGCTCGGCCGCTTTACCGCCCTCGATGAAGGTGTCTTCCACATAGGTAACCAGCTTGCGAATCTCGAGTTTCATGGGACTTTTCTCCGTAGGCAAAACGCCGTGGCTCCATGCGATGGCGTCATTTAAATATTATGGTATTCCATATTACTGGATGCAAGAATTTTTGACGATTGAGGGGTTTACGAGTGCATCCTTGAAAAGCTTTGGGTGAAAAAAAACCGTCGGAGTCGACGGCTTTCGTGGCTCGCGGGGCGCTGTCGCGCAGCAATCACACGCTGGCTTCCGCCGTCCTTTCAGCAAGCACGGCCATCACGATGCCCGCCGTGCGCCGCACGTGTTCGAGCGATGCCGCCGCGGCCGCATCGCCGTCTTTCTTGGCGATAGCGCTCAGCAATTTGTTCATCTCGCGATTCGAGTCCGTGCCTCGTCCCGGC
>Ga0073928_10002886_pt1 | contig 28331 bp, 28 predicted proteins | sample PaiPotPPA55metaG_FD_76969 | JGI IMG/M metagenome (GOLD analysis project Ga0073928, IMG submission 76969) | Iron sulfur acid spring bacterial and archeal communities from Banff, Canada, to study Microbial Dark Matter (Phase II) - Paint Pots PPA... ...
GGAGACCCCGCAATACAAGATGATGCGCAATCCCGACGTCAGCGTACGCAGCCGCGGGGTCATGGAAAAGTGCACCTACTGCGTGCAGCGCATCAGCGAACGCCGCATCGACGCGGAAAAAGAAGACCGCAAGATCAACGATACCGAGTTGCAAACCGCCTGCCAGCAATCCTGTCCCGCAGGCGCCATCATCTTCGGCAACATCAACGATCCAAACAGCAAAGTTTCAAAGTTGAAAGCGCAGTCCCGCAACTACACACTGCTGGGCGAACTGAACACCCGCCCACGGACAACGTATCTGGCAGAAGTTCGCAACCCGAACCCGGAGCTAAAAGGATGAGGGTTCGTATCAGGGCACGGCTTCAGCCGTGCCGTAAAGGGCGATTGATGACAGGGCTTTAGCCCCTGAGGAATGTAACGAACCGAATGCCTGAGCAATACAAAACGACGACCGATCTCGACCGCGCCCCCGTAATCGAGCCCGGCCACACCTTTGGAACGGTCACGGAAAAAATCAGCGCCATCGTGCTGACCCGTCCCGCCTCCAACGGATGGTTCGTCGGTTTCGGCATCGCCTTCATGCTGACCATGATGCTGCTCTACGCCCTCGGCTACCTCTTCCTGAAGGGCATCGGCATCTGGGGCGTTACCATCCCCATCGGCTGGGGATTCGCCATCGTCAACTTCGTCTGGTGGATCGGAATCGGCCACGCCGGAACGTTAATCTCCGCCATCCTCTTATTGCTGCGCCAGTCATGGCGAAATTCGATCAACCGCTTCGCCGAAGCCATGACGCTTTTCGCCGTCGCCAGCGCCGGCATTTTCCCCGCTGTTCACGTCGGCCGCCCGTGGGTAGCGTACTGGCTGTTTCCGTATCCCAGCACCATGGGCGTGTGGCCGCAATTCCGCAGCCCGCTCATGTGGGACGTGTTCGCCGTTTCCACCTACGCCACGATTTCCGCAATGTTTTGGTTTATCGGGCTGATCCCGGATCTGGCCACGCTGCGCGACCGCACCGATAATCGCGCCTTGAAAATGGTTTACGGAATGCTCTCGATGGGATGGCGCGGATCGGCCCGCCACTGGCATCGCTACGAGACGGCCTATCTGCTGCTGGCCGGCCTGGCGACGCCGCTGGTCCTCTCCGTACACACTGTCGTGAGCTTCGACTTCGCCGTAGGCATCGTGCCCGGATGGCACACCACCATCTTCCCACCGTACTTTGTCGCCGGAGCCATCTACTCCGGCTTCGCCATGGTGCTGATGCTGGCCATCCCTATCCGCAAGATTTACGGCCTGGAAGATTTCATTACCGAACGCCACTTGCAGAATTCCGCCAAGGTCATGCTGGCGACCGGCCTAATCGTGGCCTATGGCTACGGAATTGAAGCTTTCATGGGCTGGTACAGCGGCGATCGCTACGACGCTTTCACCCTCTGGAACCGACTGCACGGTCCCTACGCAGTTCCTTACTACATGCTGCTGATCTGCAACATCTTTATTCCGCAGGTGCTCTGGATCCGCAAGCTGCGCACCAGTCCCATCGCCCTGTTCTTCGTCTCCGGCGTCATCCTGGTCGGCATGTGGCTTGAACGCTTCATCATCGTCGTCGTCAGCCTGCATCGCGACTTCCTGACTTCTTCCTGGGGCATGTACTATCCCACGCGCTGGGATTGGATGACCTACATCGGCACCATCGGAATGTTCCTGGCGGCCATGTTCCTGTTCCTGCGCCTGCTGCCCGCAATTTCGATCTTCGAAATGCGAACCCTGCTTCCCGAAGCCGAGGTGAAGGAATGATAGCGAATGCGGTGTCGAGGTTCATAATATGAAGCGCGATCCGGTCTACGGCATCATGGCCGAGTTCGACACACCACAAGCACTAGTCGATGCGGCGCACGCTACTCATCAGGCCGGCTACCAAAAGATCGATGCCTACAGTCCGTTTCCCGTCGAAGGCCTGGCGGAAGAAATCGGTTTCCATCGTGACGAAGTTCCGCTGGTCGTGCTGATCGGCGGCATCGTCGGCGGCCTCACCGGCTACCTCATGCAGTACTGGATGTCCGCCGTCGCCTACCCGCTCAATATCGGTGGAAAGCCCCCGCATTCCTGGCCCGCCTTCATCGTAATCACGTTTGAGATGACGATTCTCTTCGCGGGAATCTCGGCGGTCTTCGGTATGCTGGCTCTAAACGGCCTGCCCATGCCCTACCATCCTGTATTCAACGTGCCGCGATTCGTTTTGGCTTCCAAAGATCGTTTCTTCCTGATCGTATTTTCCACCGACAAGAAGTACGACCCCGCCGCCACGCGCAGATTTCTGGAAGCTCTCAGCCCGCGCTCAATCTCGGAGGTGCCCAGCTAACATGCCGCACCTCCGCAAATCCGCGGGAATCGCGAACCCCGGCAGTGCCAAGGCCCATGTGGGGACGGGCGCCTTCGCCCGTCCAGTCGAGCGAAGCTCGACAGCTCTCTCTTCTGCCGCGCTCGTACCAGGGTGCCCCACTCTTGCGCGTTCTGTGCGCAAGGGTGGGATTCCACCAAAGACCGCGCAATGGGCTTGTCTCGCGCTATTGTTAGTAACCGTAGTCGTTCTCTCCGCCTGCCGCATCGACATGCACGTCCAGCCGCGACAGAATCCACTCTCCCGCAGCGATTTCTTCTCCGACCAGCGTTCAGCACGTCCGCCGGTAGAGGGCACGGTCGCCCGTGGACAGTTGCACGAGGACTCCTATTTCTATACCGGAAAAATCGGCAACAATCCCGGCGACGCGATGCCTTTCCCTGTGACCAAAGAAATTCTGGAACGCGGCCGCGAGCGCTTCAACATCTTCTGCGCCCCCTGCCACTCCCGAGTCGGAGACGGCAATGGCTTCGTCCCCTCACGCGGATTTTCCAAGCAGCCGCCGTCATTCCACATCGCGCGTCTGCAGAAAGCCCCGGTGGGATATTTCTACGACGTCATCACTGAAGGCTTCGGCATCATGCCCGACTACGCTTCGCAGATTCCACCACAAGATCGCTGGGACATTGTGGCCTACGTTCGCGCCCTGCAGTTGAGCCAGAATGCAACGAAGGCCGAAGTCCCACCGGGACAAAAGATTCCGTCCGAGCCGCTGAAATTCCGCTCGCCCGGTACCGGCGCAAGTCTGCCCACGGTAGTGCCCGACCCCAATTCAAACCCAGAGGAACAGAAATGAGCGCGGCGCCCGTGAGACATCTCGATCTGACGGCCCCGCAAGTGGTGAGGACCATTGCGCGGCGGTCGCTGATCGTCGGCGCCGTCTTCGGTGTTGTCGCCCTTATCCTCGCCTTCCTGCAACCGCAACAATTCTTCCGCGCTTACCTCCTCGGATTCATGTGCTGGCTGGGCGTGGCCCTGGGCTCCATGGCAATCCTCATGATCCGCCATCTCACGGGAGGCGGTTGGGGCATGGTCATCCGCCGAATTCTCGGCGCGGCCATGCGCACGGTGCCGGTGCTGGCGCTCCTGTTCATTCCCGTCATTCTTGGAATTCCCAAGCTCTACATCTGGGCGCAGCCTCTCGATCAGATCGCCGACAAGCATCTCCGCGAGCATCTTGAAAACATCACCAAGACTTACCTCACCACCAGCGGTTTCATTCTTCGCGCAGTCTTTTATTTCGCGATCTGGAATCTGCTCTCATTCCTTTTGTCCAGATGGTCGAAAGAGACTGATCGACCCGGCGCACCCGATCACACGGCACGTTTCAAGGCCGTCGCCGGTCCCGGCCTCATCCTCTATGGCTTCACCATCACCTTCGCCGCGATCGATTGGGTGATGTCGCTCGACCCCAGCTGGATTTCCACCATCTTCGGCCTGGTTATTCTCATCGGTCAGGTCCTGTCGGCCATGTGCTTCGCAGTGGTAGTCGAACGCATTCTGTATGACTACAAGCCAATGTCCGAGATGTTGCAGGCCGACTTCGTTCACGACCACGGCAAATGGATGCTCGCCTTCACCATGGTCTGGGCCTACTTCAATTACTCGCAGTGGCTCATCATCTGGGCGGGCAACCTGCCCGCAGAGATCACGTATTACATGCGGCGTCTCAACGGCGGCTGGGGATACCTCGGCCTTTTCATCGTCATCTTCCACTTCGCGATCCCGTTCGGCACCCTGCTGTCCCGCCCCTTTAAGCGCAACATCCGCAAACTGGTGTGGCTGGCGGCATGGCTGATGCTGATGCGCTATCTGGATCTGTTCTGGATCATCGAGCCTAATTTTTCCAAAACTTTCACCGTGACCGTGGCCGACATAGTAGTCCCAGTCGCTATTGGCGGTTTCTGGCTGGCCTACTTCTTCCGCAATCTGGGCGCGCTGCCACTGCTGCCCGCCTATGATCCGGAGGCGGTGGAAGTTCTGCTGCCAACCCATCATCACCCGGAGAATGCATAGCGCATAAGCATAAAAACGTAAGCATAAAAAATGAGCAACGAAATCCATCCCGCGAATCAGACCGGCAACGGCGGCTACGAGCGCAGCGACATCGGCGTCGCCCCAGTTCTGTATTTCATGTTGGGCCTGCTAGTCGCCGGCGTATTCATATACTTCCTGACGGATGGCATCTTTTCGTATCTGGAAAAACGGTCGGAGGCGCAGCAGACTCCAGTCAGCCCGCTGGTCATGAACGCTCCCAAGGACACGCGGCAACTTTCGGCCGATTACAAGGATTATCTGAAGCAGAGCTTTCCCGCTCCACAACTGGAAATCGACGAACGCGGCCAACTCGACAAGGTCCTAACGGACGAGGAACAGACGCTGAGCTCCTACGATTGGGTCGACCAGAAGGCCGGAACCGTCCGTATCCCAATCGACCGCGCCATGGACTTGCTTGCTCAACGTGGACTTCCCATTCGCTCGCAAGGCGCCGATCAAACGGCCGGGAACACCGCCAAGGGTCAGCTGAAGAAGGGAACAAGGAAGTGAGTGTTCAAAAGCACAATTCGGCGACGCCGCAGCGGCTCATATCGAAGGACCGAGAGTTCGAGGGCATCATCCTGAGCGGAGCCGCTCTTAAGGCGGAGCGAAGAGCCTGCCCTGAGCGGCGCCGCGAAGGGATCTCGCGCGGAGCGTTACCGCTTAGAACCGTGGCTCTGACTGTCTTCTCCGTCCTTCTGCTCGCGGCGACCGTCTGGGGGCAAGGGATGACCAAGGGCATCATGTCGCCCCCCTCCAACATTCGCCCACCCTATCTGCAGAATGTCGGCATCGAGCAACATCTCGACGCGCAAGTCCCTCCCAATCTCGCTTTCGTCGACGACGCTGGCCGCCCCGTTAAACTCGGCGACTACTTCGGCAAAAAGCCGCTGATCCTGAACTTGGTCTATTACAACTGCACCATGCTCTGCGGCGAGGTTCTGTCCGGCCTCACCGGAGCCATGAAGATGGTGAAGTTCGACGTCGGCAACGAGTTTGATGTGCTCACGGTCAGCTTCAATCCGCAAGAGACGTCCGCGATCGCTGCCGCCAAAAAGCAAGACTACCTCAAGCGCTACGGCCGTCCCGGCGCGGCCTCAGGCTGGCATTTCCTGACAGGACCCGCCGCATCGATCAACGCGTTGACCAAGTCGGTCGGTTTCCAATATCAGTACGATCCCAAAATCAATCAGTACGCGCACGCCACCGCGATCCTGGTGCTGACTCCGCAAGGCCGCATCTCACGCTATTTCTACGGTGTGGATTTTCCACCGAAAGATCTACGCATGGGATTGGTTGAGGCCTCGCAGGGCAAGATCGGCAACGCCGTCGATCAGGTGCTGCTCTACTGCTATCACTACAATCCTGCGACGGGAAAATACGGCGCGGTCGTCAGCAACATGCTGCGGCTCGGAGCTGGCCTCACCATTTTGATGTTGGGAGCTCTCCTGTTTATTCTGATCCGCCTGGACAAAGCAGCGCCGCGAAGAACTGTGAACGAAGCGCAAAGGAAAGCAACACAAAGTCCCGCGAGACATGTTCGATAATTTTCCATTATGGCCGGCACGCGCCTCCACTGCCGCAGGCAACGTGGACGCCCTATTCATCTTCCTGCTTATCGTGTCGGGACTGATGACGCTGCTGATTTTCACAGCCCTCCTTTACTTCGCTGCTCGCTACCGCCATCGTCGCGGCGTCTTGGCCGAGCAGATCGAGGGCTCCACTCCGCTCGAATTAACCTGGTCGATCATTCCTTTCTTTGTGTTCATGGCGATCTTCGTCTGGGGAGCGGCGGTGTACTTCAAAGGCCGCACGCCGCCTCGTGACTCGACCGAAGTGTATGTCGTCGCCAAACAATGGATGTGGAAGTTGGAACACGCCGAGGGCCAGCGCGAAATCAACGAACTGCACGTTCCTGTCGGCCGAGATGTGAAGCTCATCATGACTTCGCAGGACGCAATCCATAGCTTCTTCATCCCCGCGTTCCGCATGAAGCAGGACGTACTTCCCGGCCGTTACACAGTCGCCTGGTTCCATGCGACCAAGGCCGGGACCTACCACTTGTTCTGCGCGGAGTACTGCGGCACGCAGCATTCCGGCATGATCGGCTCCATCGTAGTCATGGAACCCGCGCAGTTCGAAGCTTGGATGAGCGGAGGCACAACCGGCCCACTCTCAGTGTCAGGAGAGAAGATTTTCGCCGAACTCGGCTGCGTCACCTGCCATCGCGCCGACGCGCAAGGCCGCGGTCCGAACCTGCAAGGCATCTTCGGAAAGCCCGTGAAATTGGAAGACGGACGCACCGTTACCGCCGACGAAAACTACATTCGCGAATCCATCCTCGATCCGGGTGCGAAAGTTGTCAGCGGATTCAAACCCGTCATGCCCACGTTTCAGGGACTGGTGAGCGAAGAACAACTGAATGCGTTGGTGGCCTACGTTAAGTCGCTGTCGCAGCCGGTCGCGACCCCAACCAGCACGGCCGCCGTCACGCTGCAAGACAATTCCAAAGCCACAGGGAATTCCTCAGGAAGTCAGGTGCAATGAGTATGGCTACCACAACCCTTCAACCAGTCGAGCGCGAAAATTATCTTAACAAGGAGTACGGCGTCGGCTCCTGGCTCTTCACCACCGACCACAAACGCATTGCGCTCCTTTATCTCATCTCGATCACCTTCTTCTTTTTCATCGGCGGATTCTTTGCCCTGCTCATTCGCCTCGAACTTCTCACGCCCGCCAGCGACTTGGTGCAGCCCGATACCTACAACAAACTCTTCACCATGCATGGCATGGTGATGGTTTTCTTCTTCCTCGTCCCGTCGATTCCTGCCACGCTGGGCAATTTCCTTGTGCCCATGATGATCGGCGCCAAAGACCTCGCCTTCCCGCGCATCAACCTGCTGAGCTGGTATCTCTACATCATCGGCGGCTTGATGATGCTGCACTGCATGCTCACCGGCGGCGTCGACACCGGATGGACCTTCTATACGCCTTTCAGCACCGCCTACAGCAACACCAAAGTCGTCGAAGCAGGACTCGCCATTTTCGTCGCCGGATTCTCATCCATCCTCACCGGCCTGAATTTCGTAGTCAGCATTCATCGCATGCGCGCCCCGGGTATGACGTGGTCGCGCCTGCCTCTATTCATCTGGGCGCACTACGCCACCAGCATCATCCAGATTCTGGGAACGCCTGTCATTGCCATCACTCTTCTGTTGGTCGCCGTGGAACGCACGTTGCATCTCGGCATCTTCGATCCCAAGCTCGGCGGCGATCCGCTGCTCTTTCAGCACCTGTTCTGGTTCTATTCCCATCCCGCCGTCTACATCATGATTCTCCCCTCGATGGGCGTGATTTCAGAAGTCATCGCTTGCTTCGCGCGCAAGCGCATCTTCGGCTACAGCTTCGTCGCATTTTCCTCAATCGCTATCGCTGTCTTCGGATTCCTGGTCTGGGCGCACCACATGTTCGTGGCCGGAATTTCCATCTATGCCGCGCTAGTGTTCTCGATTCTGAGCTACGCCGTCGCAGTACCTTCTGCCGTCAAAGTTTTCAACTGGACCGCCACCCTCTACAAAGGCTCCATCCACTACGACGCGCCCATGCTCTATGCCTTCGGCTTCATCGGCTTGTTCACCATGGGCGGGCTCACCGGCCTGTTCCTCGCAGCCCTCGGCATCGACGTTCACGTCACCGATACGTATTTCGTGATCGCCCACTTTCACTACATCATGGTCGGCGGCGCGCTCATGGGTTATTTGGGCGGCCTGCATTTCTGGTGGCCGAAGATTTCCGGTCGGCTCTACCCCGAAGGCTGGGCTCGGCTCGCTGCCTTGATCGTTTTCCTGGGCTTTAATCTCACCTTCTTCCCGCAGTTCGTTCTCGGCTACCTTGGCATGCCACGCCGCTACGCCGATTACAGTCACATGCCCGAGTTCCAGGTGCTCAACGTTCTCTCTACAGCCGGCGCCACCGTGCTCGGCGTCGGCTATCTGCTTCCCATGCTTTACTTCCTGTGGTCGATGCGCTACGGCAAGCCCGCGCCCGACAATCCCTGGAACGCCGCCGGTTTGGAGTGGATGACGTCGTCGCCGCCCACGACATTCAACTTTGAGAAAGAGCCCATCGTCACATGGGAAGCCTACAACTACGACGAATTGGACACAGGCCACAAACAGGAGGTCAAAGTTGTCGGATAGCACCGTCGTCGGCCTTCATCACGAAGAGCAGCACCACCCCGAACTGCTGCACCACTTCGCCGAACCGCAGCAGCAGCGCGACGCCGCCAGCCTCGGCATGTGGATCTTTCTGGCCACCGAAGTCATGTTCTTCGGCGGCTTGTTCTGCGCTTATTTGATTTATCGCCGCTTATATTTCGGCGACTTCGGCGCCGCTAGCAAATCTATCGACGCCACCCTCGGCGCCACCAACACCGCTGTGCTGATCTGCAGCAGCTTGACCGTAGTGCTTGCGGTATGGGCCGCGCAAATAGCGCTCCGCAAGCTTCTGATCGGCAGCCTCATCGTTACCATGCTTCTCGGTATGGTGTTCCTGGGCATTAAGGGTAAAGAATATAAAGATAAATTCGAGGAGCACCACGTTCCCGGCGCGTCCTTCAGCTTCGATCACGTGCCGATTCCGGGACATCCCGATCAATACGCCAATCCGCGCCACGCCGAGATTTTCTTCGCTCTCTACTTCATCATGACCGGCCTGCACGCTCTGCACATGATTATCGGCCTCGGTCTTTTTGCCTGGCTCTTGTATATGGCGTGGAAAGGCCGTTTCACACCCGAATATCACACGCCCATCGAAATCGGCGGACTGTACTGGCATTTCGTAGACATTGTCTGGATCTACCTGTTCCCTTTGCTCTACCTGATCGACCGGCATCCGTGACTTTATTTATGTCCGAGGCTTCATATGTCTGACCATTCAACTTCTGACCATTCAAAATCTCCGCTGAAAATGTACTTCAGTGTCTGGGCCGCATTACTGCTCGGCACGTTTATTACTTACAAGGTCGCCTACCTCGATCTCGGCCGTTTCAACGCCGCGGTCGCCCTCACCATCGCCACCATCAAAGCCCTTCTAGTGGCTCTCTTCTTCATGCACATCAAAGGCGCCCACGAAAAACTCCTGAAGCTGGTGGTAGTCTCCACGCTCTTCTTCCTCTTCATCCTCCTGGTCCTCTCCATGGCCGACTACGGCACCCGCACCTGGAGCTAATCACTACTAGGAATAGCCGCTTCGGCTGTCGCCCGGTAAAGCAGGCGGAAGGGAAGGGTGCCCCATGTCTCGCGTTCTTTGCGAGACATGGGAATCTGTCCAGCACGTGAGTCGACAATGACTGTTCTCTACTCATTCCCAATCTGCGGTATACTCGCGCCGACGATTCTTCCCACCGCGCTCACGAGGTGACTTATGGCATTCTGCAATTCATGCGGCGCAACCCTGAACCCGGGAACAAAATTTTGCAACAAATGCGGCGCTGTGGTCCCTGCGGGAGCAGCAACTTCCGGGGCAACCTCGACCGCGCCTGCCCCGGCTCCTACCGGCGGCAGCAGCGCTCTCAAAGTTATTCTGATCGTCGTCGCCGTCATCGTCCTCGTAGGAATTCTGGGCATTGCTACCATCGGCATTGTCGGCTATCGCATCGCCAGGAGTTCTCGCGTCTCTCAGAATGGCGATCACGTGAAAGTCGAAACTCCCTTCGGCTCGGTCGAAACTTCCAAAGATCCGGACCTGGCCGCGAAAGACCTGGGCGTCGATCTCTACCCTGGAGCGGAAGTCCAGCGGAACGGCGCGTCCTCCGCCTCTTTTGGCGGCATCCGCACCGTGACAGCCGTCTTCGAAAGCAGCGACGCGCCCGACAAAGTCTGCAGCTTCTACAAATCCAGATTTCCCGGCGCCATGGTGACCACCTCCGAACAGAACCACTGCACCATCGTCTCCAACGATAAAAAGAACATGGTCACTATTAACATCGAGGGCAGTGGCGACAACACGCGGCTCCAGATCACCAACGTCAGCAAGAAGTCCTCTGACTAACAACTCCGGCCCATGCAAGAGCGAGTTGCAGATTCCATATCGACCCCGAAGTCCTCACGAACTGATGCTTCGGGACTCGCGGAAGCTCTGCGCCAACACGTAAGCGGCGACGTTCGCTTCGACGACGGCAGCCGCGCTCTCTACTCGACCGACGGATCGAATTACAGACAGGTGCCGATCGGCGTGGTTCTTCCCCGCGATGTCGACGACGTTCTCGCCGCAATCTCCATCTGCCGGGATTTCGGAGCGCCTCTGCTTTGTCGCGGCGGCGGCACTTCGCTCGCCGGCCAGTGCTGTAACGTCGCCGTGGTGCTGGATTTTTCCAAGTACATGGCAAAAATTCTCGAGGTCGATCCCGCACGCCGCATCGCCCGCGTTCAGCCCGGCGTAGTCCTCGATTCTCTTCGCAATGCCGCCGAAAAACATCACCTCACCTTCGCTCCTGATCCCGCCAGCCACGACCGCTGCACCATCGGCGGCATGATCGGCAACAATTCCTGCGGCGTCCACTCCGTAATGGCCGGCAAAACCGACGACAACATCGAAGAGCTAGAAATCGTCACCTACGACGGAGTGCGCCTGCGGGTTGGTCAAAACTCAATTCACGCAGATGAGCCATGTTGGGACAGCCGTCCTCGGCTCTCCGGCCCAGAAGTATCGCGCCGCAGCGCATCGGACCGCGCCAATCAGATCCACAACGCCCTGAAGCAGATCGCAGACGACTACGCCGACCTCATTCGCAAAAAATTCCCCAACATTCCCCGCCGCGTTTCCGGCTACAACCTGAATTACCTTCTGCCGGAAAATGGCTTTCACGTGGCCCGCGCGCTCGTCGGTTCAGAAGGCACCTGTGCCACAGTTCTCGAGGCAACCTGCCGCCTGGTCGAGAGCCCTCCCGAACGCGTGCTGCTGGTTGTGACATATCCCGACATTTATCAATGCGCCGATCACATCCCGGAAATCCTGCGGCACAACCCGATCGGCCTCGAAGGCTTCGACGACCTTCTGGTCTACTACAACCGCACCAAGAAAATGAATTCCGAAGGCCTCGCGCTGCTCCCCGAAGGCGGCGGCTGGCTCATGGTCGAATTCGGCGGCCAAACCGCGCAGGAAGCCGAATCGCAAGCTCGCGGTTTGGTTGAAGCGCTCAGCCGCAGCGCCACGCCGCCGATCGTCCGCCTTTATTCCGGACAGCAAGCCAAGCGCATCTGGGAAATTCGCGAAGCCAGTCTCGGCGCAACCTCGCACGTCCCCGGCGAACCGCTGAACTGGGAAGGCTGGGAAGATGCCGCCGTCGCACCGGAAAAATTAGGCGTATATCTTCGCGACCTGCGAAAAATGATGGCCGCATTCGGCTACAAAGGCTCGCTCTACGGCCACTTCGGCCACGCCTGTGTCCACACCCGCCTCAATTTCGATCTGCAATCGAAAGACGGGATCGCCAAATTCCGCAAGTTCGTTGAGGAAGCCGCCGACCTCGTCCTCAGCTACGGCGGGTCTCTCTCCGGCGAACACGGCGACGGACAAGCCCGCGCCGAACTTCTTCCTAAAATGTTCGGCCCCGAATTAATCCAGGCCTTCCGCCAGTTCAAGTCCGCCTGGGACCCGGACTGGAAGATGAATCCCGGCAAGCTCATTGGTTTGCCTGAGAAGACGCCCTACAAACTCGATGAAAATCTTCGCCTCGGCCCCAACTACGCGCCTTGGGAACCGAAAACTAATTTCAAGTTTCCCGCCGATCACGGCAGCCTGTCGTACGCCGCTCTGCGCTGCGTCGGCGTCGGCAAATGCCGCCGCGAAGAAGGCGGCGTGATGTGCCCCAGCTATCGCGTCACGCGCGAAGAAGAACACTCCACCCGCGGCCGCGCTCACCTGCTCTGGGAAATGACTCAGGCACCAACCCGAGAAGACGGCATCATTCGCGACGGCTGGCGCAGTGAAGAGGTCAAGCATTCGCTCGACCTCTGCCTCGCCTGCAAAGGCTGCAAGAGCGATTGCCCCGTCAGCGTCGACGTTGCGACTTATAAAGCCGAATTCCTTTCTCATTACTATGAAGGCCGCATGCGCCCGCGCAGCGCCTACGCCTTCGGCCATATCGACCAGTGGGCGTGCCTAGCGTCAAATGCTCCGGGCCTAGTCAACCTAACCACGCAACTACCGTTCCTGCGCGACATCGCAAAGACGATCGCTGGCATGCCCCAGGAGCGGAGCATCCCAGCCTTCGCCCCCGAAACCTTCAGGCAGTGGTTCCGCTCACATAGGGGCGGACGCCTTCGTCCGCCCCGCGAAGCGGAGCGAGTGTCGTGGAAGAGCGGCGCTTTAGCGCCGCGTCAAGTGGAAGAAGGAAATCGGGCTTTAGCCCCTGACGACCGCACGGTTCTCCTCTGGCCCGACACCTTCAACAATTATTTCCTCCCCGCAACCGCCAAAGCCGCCGTTAACGTTCTCGAAGCCGCCGGATACCACGTCATCCTCCCGCAAGCCAATCTCTGCTGCGGCCGCCCACTCTACGACTTCGGCATGCTCGACCGCGCCCAAGCATTGCTGCTGAAAATCCTCGATGCACTCTCGCCCGAGATCGAAGCCGGAATCCCAGTCATCGGACTGGAACCGAGCTGCGTCGCCGTCTTCCGCGACGAACTGCTTAATTTTTTCCCCGATGACCCGCGCGCCCAAACCCTCGCACGCCAAACTTTCCTGCTCAGCGAATTCCTTGAAACCAACTCCGGCAATTCTCCCCTCCCGAGCCTCGATCGCAAAGCCCTGCTGCACGGACATTGCCATCACAAGTCCATCATGAAAATGACCGCCGAAGAATCTCTGCTGCGCCGCATCGGCATCGACTTCCAGGCTCCCGCGCCGGGATGTTGCGGCATGGCCGGCTCCTTCGGCTTCGAACGCGACAAATACGAAGTCTCGCAAGCCATCGGCGAACTCGAACTTCTGCCTGCCGTCCGCAAAGCACCAAAAGACTGGCTCATCATCGCTGACGGTTTCAGTTGCCGTGAGCAAATCGCCCAAGGGACTGGCCGCCACGCGCTTCACTTAGCCGAAGTCCTGCAGATGGCATTTGAACCTTCCGGCGTTACTGACGATCCTTTCCCGGAGTCCGCGACAGTTCGCCACCGCGACGCCGACATTAGCTCCTCCATGATGCGGGCTGGACTGGGTTTGGGAGCGTTGGCTGCAGGAGCTTTCCTGCTCCGGCGTTTCGCCAAAGCCACTGATTTATAAACCACTTAGCTCGCGCTGTACCTTCGCCTATGGTCCAATCGGGGGCTTTCTGGGACAATGGAGTTAGTCTCCGGTCTCTCCTGCAGACTCGACTTAAGATCTCCAGCGGTTTCCTATGGATCGCGAACTCACCAGCGTGGTGGATAATGACAATCAGGTCGCCCGCGCGACCTCCGCGCAAGCTCAGTCGGCGACTGCATTGTCCGCCGCGTCGCCCCTGCGCGGCTCGGTTCTGGTGCTGATCCAGTTCGACGTTTGCGAAGAGATTCGGCTCGACGTGCTGCGCAACATCTTCGGGGCCCGCACAGCCGAAGCCAGCTTTAAGCATCAGGCTCCGGGATACGTCCGCTACCAGCGTCCTCCCGTGGAAGAGACCCTCGAACCGTTGGTGCTCGAAAGCGGAGAGCGCCTCGAAGGCGAGATCAAGTATTACGATTACGGCGTCGTCAGCCTGGTCTTCGAGCTGCCGTTCTCCGGTGACTGGGATAAGCTGGTACAACTTTCCTGCCGCTGGACTTCCGACACCAACTTTGAGCGCCTCGCCACACGCGTCGTGAAGCAGCGCCTGGAACGCGCCGCTCCCGCGCTGGTCAAGCCGTACGACCTCAAGAAAGGCGAGTGGCTGCAAGAGGACTACTTCATCTTCCACGTACGCGAGATCGAAGGCGCGCCCTCGGCAAACGCCCTGCTGGCTGCCAACGGAGATCAGATTTCCCAGGTGGTCCGCGGCGAGATGCAGATGCTATCCGACGGCGAGCGCCAGGAAATTCTGCAGTCGCGGATTTCCTACTATCCCAACGATCTGGCGGTGATTGGCTGGAACGCCGCATTCATTTATGACGATCCCGCCGGCGCCGAAACCGCGATCCAGCTTCTGCAGTACGCCAACTCGCAGCTGCTCGAGTTCCGCCACTACGACGAACTGATGACCAAGGAACTGGAAAACGTCTACGACTTCCTCGAAACCGGCGGCACGGGACTGTGGTCGCGCTGGCGAACGGCGCGCGCCGCCTCCAAGCTGCACACCGTCCTGCTCGACGTGAACGAACTCACCGAGCGCGCCGACAACGCTATTAAATTTCTCAGCGACATGTTCTCCGCGCGCCTCTACAAACTGGCCGCCTCCAAAGTCGGAGTGCCCGACTACAAAGACCTGGTCAAAGAAAAACTGCAAACCGCCGAAGACCTCTACCGCTTCATGGTCGACCAGTTCAACCAAAGCCGCGCCTTCGTCCTGGAACTGATGGTGGTCGTCATCCTCATCATCGAACTGGTCTACTTCTTCCGCGGCAAACCCGTTTAACAAATCTCCACAGACCATTTAGGGGTGGGCGACTCGCCCCTCCGGCATTGGAAGCGGCATCCCCCCATATATATTTTTTTTGGCGCTCGTTGGCTAAGATATTGGTTTCATTGGAGTTATGAGCCGGAGATACCACTCCATCTCTGTAAAATCTTGGGGAATAAGGACTTATGGGCAAAATATTGTGAACAAAGGAGTTAGCGCGACGAAAAACTGGGGATCCGAATGTGGTGCTGAAGATCCGGGAAAATTGCTGGTGCATAGTCCCAACTTGGCACACTTGAAATTCTCAGTAAAGGTTGTTCGTCACAGGGTTCGGCTGTGGAAGGCTGTGGAAAAGAGCGTCCGGATGAGACCCCAAGGTTTGCTGAAATCGGATCACTTTTTGGCGGCGCGTTTGGAGGCGCGCAATTCGTGGACGAGTCGGTCTAGGTCTTGCTCGCGGATACCTTGGCGATCAGCTTTCGAGCGGCCGTAGGCGTTGATGTCGTCCCACCAGGAGCGCCGTTCGTAGTGGCGGAGAGCTTCGCGGATGAGTTCGCTCATGGTGCGGCTCTCTTTCTTGGCGATGGATTGGGCACGCTTCAGCATCTCGGGCGGAAGAGTGACGGAAAGCGTTCGGGTGTTCCTCATTGGCGATATTGTATAGCATGATTAAGCGGCATTTGACATGATTTCGGATGCAATCCAGGTCTCGCAAAGGAGGCGAGACATGGGGCACCCGGCAGCTGTTCTGTCGTCCCCTACGGGACTTCGTTCCACACTTTTGTCCGTTACCCAGGACTTGCGTCCTGGGCTATTGTCCGTCGCCCCTACGGGGCTGGAGGGCGGTCGGAATGACAAAATTCTTTTCGCAGAATAGAGTCTTTGCGAGGGAGAACCCATGCGAGGACTGAAAGACAAGCGCGTCCTGATCACGGGCGGCGCGAGCGGGATTGGAGCGGCGACGGCGGCGCGGTTTTTGGAGGAGGGGTCGCGGGTGTGCGTGCTGGATCGCGATGAGAAGGGTTGCGAGCATATTCGGCACGAGTTGCCGGGGTTGGGCGAGGCGATTATTGCCGACGTCACCGATCTGATGCAGGTGGAGGCGGCGTTTGGCGAGGCGATCCGGCTGATGGATGGGGTCGATGTGCTGATCAACAATGCGGGCATCAGCATTCGGCACAAGTTTCTGGAGATCACGCCGGAAGAATGGGAGAAAGTGATCGCGGTGAATCTGACGGGAATGTTTTATGTGGCGCAGACTGCCGCGCGGCACATGTGGGAACGTTTTTCGCCGGAGCGCGGCGGCGGAGTGATTCTGCAGACGGCGTCAACCAATGGAATGACGGGCTATCCGTATTACGCCGACTACAACGCGACCAAGGCGGGAGTGATCGAGCTGACGCGGTCGATGGCGCTGGAGCTGGCGCCGAAGGTGCGGGTGTGCGCCGTGGCTCCGGGATATGTGCTGACGCCGATGCAGCGCGCGGAATATTCGGACGCGATGCTGGAGGAAGTGAATGCGAAGATTCCGCTGCGGCGGCACGCCAAGCCGGAGGAGATTGCGGGACTGTTTGCGTATTTGGCGTCGGATGACGCGGCGTATGTTACGGGGCAGGTGTTCACGATGGACGGTGGAGAGACTGCGGGAGGGCTGGCGAGCCGGTGATCACAGGCGGGAAGCGCTGGGGGCACTCAATGGAATTGCATAGGTCCTTCGGCGCCAAAGGACAGCGCCTCAGGATGACAAGCTTTAAGTTTTGTATCGGCTGAAGGGGTTCTCGGGAATGCGTCTCAAGGATAAAGTCGCACTCATCACGGGCGGGACCTCCGGAATTGGCGAAGCTACCGCGCTGTTGTTTGCCCAAGAAGGCGCCGAGGTTGCGATTACGGGACGGAATGAGAAACGGGGCGCAGCGGTTGTCGAGAGCATTGGGCAGGGCGGCGGCAACGCGGTTTTCTTCCCCGCAGACGTGAGTGTGGCGGGGGATTGCCGACGCACGGTGGATGAGGCGGTGCGTTCGTTCGGCAGGCTCGACATCCTGTTCAACAACGCGGGAGTTTTCTACGCGCAGACTGCGATTGAATGTTCCGAGCGGGAGTGGGATGAGCAGATTGATGTCAACTTAAAAGGGACGTTCCTGATGTCGAAATTCGCGCTGCCGGTGATGATCGCGCAGGGGAGCGGCGTGATCATCAATAACAGTTCGGGATGGGGGATTGTGGGCGGCGATCATGCGGTGGCGTATTGCGCATCGAAAGGCGGCGTGGTGCTGATGACCAAGGCCATGGCGATCGATCATGGCCGGCAGGGCATTCGGGTGAATTGCATTTGTCCGGGAGACGTGGAGACTCCGATGCTTCCGGCGGATGCGAAGCTGCGCGGGTTAAAGTGGGAGGACTACCTTGCGGGATGCGCCAGCCGTCCGCTGGGACGCGTGGGAACTGTGGACGAGATTGCCAAGGCCGTGTTGTTCCTGGCGTCGGACGACTCGTCGTTTATGACCGGTGCCGCGCTGGTGGTCGATGGCGGGGGAACTGCCGACTAACTTGCCCGACAACAAATTGAAAATGAAAGCTATCGTGTTTCTCGGCGGAGGACGGATTACTTCGGCGTTGGCCGCGGGGTTTAGGCTGGCGGGAAATAATCAGCCGATTGTTGTCTATGATCGCCATCCGGAAAAAGTGCGCGCGCTGCGGCGGGAATCGCGGGTGGAAACGGCGCGCGATCTGAAGTCGGCGGTGGAACGGGCGGAGATACTGATTGTGGCGGTGCGTCCGGCTTCGGTGATGGAGTTGCTCGACGAAGTTGCGGCTAGCGGTGTTACGCCGCCGAAGCTCTGCATCAGTCTCGCGGCAGGCATTCCATTGCGGAATTTGCGGGCGCGGCTTGGGCCTCCGGTTCACTGGGCGCGTGCCATGCCCAGTCCGGTCTGCCGCATTGGACGCGGGCTAACGCCGGTGAGCTTTGATCGAAGCGTTACCAAGGCAGAGCGCGTCCGCGTGCGGCTGCTGTTTGAGCAGGTTGGGCCGGTCTTCGAACTTGCGGATCGCCAGATGGATGCCATTACGGCCACGCATTCGCCGAGCCATGGATATCACGCGCTGGCAACGCTGGCGAAGGCTGCGGAGCGGGCCGGGCTGGATCGCGCGACTGCGATGACGGCGGCGGCGCATGCGCTGGGTGATTCGATTTCTTATTGGCGAGAGAGCGGAGAGAGTCTTGATGATCTGCTTCACGAAGCGGCTACGCCGGGCGGGATTGCGGCGGCGGCGATGGCGGCGATGAATGAGGGCGGCTACGCGAGAGCAGTGGAGAAGGGAATTCGAGCCGGGATCCTGCGGGCAGGAATGACTGCGAAGCGGTGAACACCGCAAACCTCAGCGGCTGAAGCCGACGATCATTTGTGGATTTACGGCCCCCTTCGGCTCGCTCTGCGCTCGCTCAGGGCAGGCTCATGAGCTGAAGTCGTGCCCTTCCCGTTTGTGCTGTTCCCCGGGTATTCCTTCGCGCTATTTTTTTGGACGGGACTCGGGGGGAACCAGGCCTGCCAGACGGTAGTAAACCGTCAATTGGCCATAGACCTCTCCGGAATGCTCGATGAAGCCACAGGCGAAGGCGGCGACCGTAGTCTGCTGATTACTGAAGGGATCGACGACTTGATCGGACATGCCTTTGTCTCCCTTGGCCTTGATGGCGGCGGCGCCGTCCAGGAAAGATTTCTTCACGAATCCGACCACCTCAGCTTTGGTTTTGAACTGGTCGCGTTTGGGATCGTCCATGCCGGGCATCTTCTGGCCGCGCAGTGCATTGATGAAAAACTCGTTGGCATGTGCAGCGTGGATCAGCCGCTGGGCAAAGGTGTGCATGACGGGAGTGGGCTTGAAATCGTATTTGTCGTCGGGAAAATCTTCCGCCATTGCTATTAATTTGCGGCCAATGTCATTCCACTGCTGCAAGACTTCCTCGGAAGGACCGACGGCTGGCTTTGGCGCCGCGGCTGTTTTAGGCATCTCCTGGGCGAGCGCCGGGGTAAGCAACATAGCTGCAACGAAGATCATTGCGGCAAACAATCCTGGTTTTTTTATCATGTTCCTCAAGTTATTCCTCCGCTGGTTCCACCGCATCTTACAGGAACTTGCCCTTTAGGAGAACGCTCACTTGGCAGGATGCAGGTCACAGCAGAGTTCCTCTTGACGCAAGTCTCGATCGTTGTAAAATGCGCGGGGGCTGTGCACAACCACTCCAATCATTCCATGCTGGAGGTGACCTGTGAGAACTCTGCAACGGGGCGCTCTTTTCTATTTCTCGGCAGCGTTGCTGTTTAGCGGCATTTCCGCCGGGAAATCTGGCACGGCAACAGACACTTCCAAGAATCAGACAGGCAAGGTTCGGACCTACTATATTGCGGCGGACGAAGTGCCATGGGATTACGTGCCCGGAGGTATGGACGGCATCTCCGCGATGCCCTTCAAAGCGGTGGGTCTCTTCATCGGCGGTACGAGTCCGGGCGCAAAACCGGTCGAGAAGCCGGTGCCCACGTCTTATGTCAAAGCGCTGTACCGCGAATATACGGACAATACATTTCACACTTTGAAACCTCGACCCGCGGAGTGGGAGCATCTCGGGTTCATGGGGCCGCTCATTCGGGCTGAGGTGGGAGACACGATTCGGGTCGTCTTCCGCAACAATGGACAGCACCCTTATTCCATGCATCCGCACGGCGTGCTTTACAACAAAGACTCGGAAGGCGCGCCCTATGATGACGGAACTTCGGGGAGCGACAAGGCGGATGACGCGGTGCCTCCGGGAGGCACGCACGAATACACCTGGCAAGTGCCGGAGCGAGCCGGTCCCGCATCCGGCGATGTCAGTTCCGTGATGTGGATGTATCACTCCCACACCAACGAATACCGTGATCCGAACACCGGACTGGTGGGTCCGATTCTGATCACCGCGCGCGGGCAGGCGAAGCCGGACGGTTCGCCGAAGGGAGTCGACCGCGAATTTGTAGTTTGGTTTTCACAGATCCACGAAGAGGATAGCTGGTACGTCGATCGTAACCTGCCGACGGTCGGGAGCGATGGTGCCATCCCGACGTCTCTGACCAGTGCCAGCACGACCGTTGTGTACCCTCATTTTGTGAAGTTTTCAGTAAACGGTTTTTCGCACGGCAGCATGCCGCTGCGCGCGCTCACCATGCACCGGGGCGAACATGTCCGCTGGTACCTTTTCAGCGGGATGAACGACTTTGATTTCCACACTCCCCACTGGCACGGAAATACGGTGGTCATCAATCAAATGCGTACGGACGTGACCTCCATGGCCCCGATGCAGATGGTGACCGCCGACATGGTTCCGGATGATCCCGGAATATGGTTGTTTCACTGCCATATTTCTTTCCACAATTCGGAGGGAATGACCGCCCGCTACGTCGTCACCCCTTAACCGCTTCAGTTCGGGGAGGTAGAACGTTCGCCAGCGGCTGGTTCTGCGGTCCGTTCTTCTCGACTTGTGTTCTCGTTTCTTTCTGAAACGACGGCTTCGCCTCGGCTGGTGAACCGGGAGGGATGTCCTTAAGTGTGGCTTGCGTTACCTTAGTCACCTCTGTTGCTCGATGGGGGTCTGGCACAATGTCGAGGTGCAACACATCCCCGAAATTCTTCAAAGTTTGTTCCGCGAGATGCCTCTGCAATGGAAATTCTGACACCGAAATCGACTCGACGGAGTACGCGGATCCGCGTGGAAATTCCGGTCAGCGTAACCAGCCTGGACCGAACCCGGCCCTTTGCCGAGAAGTGCATGGTGCTGATCGTGAGCGCGCAGGGATGTGGGTTTCGAAGTTCACGCGCGCTGCAAATGGAGACGCCGATCATGATCAGCGATTTGCCCGGGGGAGGAAGCGTGACGGGTCGGGTGGCAAACTGTTTGCCCCTGGGAAACGACGGCGCGTATTTTCTGATTGGGGTCGCGCTTTACACGCACGGAAATGTTTGGGGGGTTGCGGATCCTCCGGAAGACTGGAACGTTAAGGCCCACAGTGCGGCTGCCGCTTCGGGAGCTGTCAACAGCGAGGTTGCGACGCTGCCGAAGAGTAAGAAAGTGTGGCCCTACAATCTTTCCTCCGAAGGCAATAGAACCAAGCGCAAGTAGAGCGCGAAGTTGGTTCGCAGGTGAAGATTCGCGGCACCAGTTTCATGAATAACAAGAGCAGCAAGCTGCGTCTCTAGGAGTGCTAGCGGGCGGGGCAAATCGGCGCTGTTCTTTGGTAACTTCGCCAACTTCAATCGCGCTGCCATACTTTGGGCTATGGCCGAAGAGTCCAATGCGACGGCGCCAGTCGGCGGAAATAAAACTGCCGATCGTCCGTTTCGGGTGAAGTTGCGCGGGTCGGTGTTGGCGCTGGTGCGGTTGCCGAATCGGCGTTCGGTAAGAGCGGCGTTCCATCAACTTTCGATTTCGGGCGGCATCATTCATCTGGAAAAACCGTTGGACGAGAAGCTAGAAGTGGAACTGATTTTTCACCTTGGCGAAGATACGATGCGGGGCAAGGCGCAGATGCTTTTCCCTATGTGGGCGACACAAGGATGGATGCAGCCCTTCCGCTTCGTGGACCTCTCCGATGCCAGCCGGAATATTCTCGACACAAATCTGAAGTCCTTTCTGGGCGAAGCGGCGAATCTGGGCCAGGCGTCGAAAGGCAGCCGGGCCGCCGGCGCCTGAGGTTACGGAATTCGTACTGGCTTAAATTTCCCTACTTGATCAAAATTTTCTTCCGTTCAAATTTCTTCTGAACCTCTCGCTACCTTCGTTACCCCAGTCACCTTGGTGACGCGGGGCGAAGGACCTATGATCGCCATCAGGTCCACTCATGAAACAACTCAGCTTTGTAGTTTCCCTTACCAACAACGATAACGATTATCAGCAGGAGCAGGCCGCGGCGGCGGAGAAAGCCGCGCGCCGCCTGGGCGTAGATGTGAAAATTATTCACGCCAACAATGACGCTCTCGCGCAAAGCCAGCAGCTGTTGCATTACGTGCAGGATTACGGGGTAGCGCGTCCAGACGCGATCATGTTCGAACCGGCAGGAGGTACGGCGTTTCCGCAGGTGGCGCGAGCGGCGGCGGCGGCGGGAATCGGGTGGGTGGTGCTGAATCATGAAGTCGATTACATCCTGGAGTTGCGCCGCAGTTTTAAGGTTCCGGTGTTTGCCATTAGTTCCAATCACGAAGAAGTGGGCAAGATTCAGGGGCAACAGTTTGCGGCGCTGCTGCCCAAGGGCGGATCGATTTTATATATCGAGGGACCGGCAAACAGTTCCGCGGCGAAAGAGCGATCGGTGGGCATGCTGAAAACCAAGCCGTCAAACATTCAAGTGAAGACCATGCGAGCGAACTGGACGGAAGAGAGCGCGTATCGCACGATGAGCTCGTGGCTGCGGTTGCGGACGTCCCAAGAAAGCCGTGTCGATCTGGTGGGTGCGCAGGACGATAGCATGGCGATGGGTGCGAGAAAAGCCTTCAGCGAAATCGCCGAAAGCGAACGGGTGCGCTGGATGAAGATTCCGATCACCGGCTGCGATGGCATGCCGAAGACGGGCCAGACCTGGGTGCGCAATGGGACGCTGGCCGCGACGATCTTCATTCGTCCGAATACGGACCTGGCGATGGAGATGCTGGTCGAGTGGTTCAAGAGCGGCGCTTCGCTGCCCGAACGCAAGGTGACGGATCCGGAGTCGGTGCCGCGGTTGCAGGATTTGGTGAAGGCCGCGAGCGGCAAGATGCAGCGGTCCGCTGGCGTTTAGAATTTCGGGTGAGATTTAAGGCGTCCTCTCGGGGACGCCTTTTTTTTTGGTTTCAGAATGACGCCGGGAACGGACGCGAAGAGCTGCGACGTGTGATGCGGGCATTCCTGCCCGCGAAATGCCGGCAGCATAACGAAGCCGGCGCTAATTGGACTTCAGCTCTCTTAGCTATTTCCCTTGGTGAGCTGTGGACGGTTTTTTTGGGCTTTGCTCATGGTTAGAGCTCGCGGGCAGGAGTGCCCGCGCCACACGATTCACAGCGGTCCGTTTGGATATGCTAGATTAAATTTCGCGGGCCTATAGCTCAACGGTTAGAGCAGCAGACTCATAATCTGTTGGTTCCAGGTTCAAATCCTGGTGGGCCCACCATACCGATTAAAACCGCGCGCGGTCGTCCGCAAACTCAACTGCTCGGATGCGTCCTTCAATCTGAGTACGAGCCTGAAAACAGTGCAGTTTTATTGATGTCAGTGATATGCTATTGCCCGCGTTCGAAGCGGTTCTGGCCGCTCGTAGCAGGCATTATGCATAACATTAGAAGTGTAGCGTTGGCTGGCGTACTCTGTTTTGTCGGTCCCCTTGCCTCTGCCAACAGCGTGGACATCATACCAATAACTGGCACAGCGGATGACGGTTTTGCTCTGACTGCCGGTGATTTCTCAATCCAGGGTCCGGGTGTCTCTCTTTACCAAGGACTGCCAGATGGTCCTAACCAGATTGGCACATGCACCGTCGGAGCGGTGTGTGCCTTGTCCTTTTCGCCACTCAACTCGGCTGCTTTTTGTGGCACGTGCACCTATTATTCCGGAGGATCGGTTGGGTCGAGCGTAGCTGAGTATCTGGACCCTCATCTCACGTTTAGCGGATCAGCATTTTATTCCGGCGGAAATACTCTACTGATGCCCTTCGTCGTCAGTGGAACGATCACGGGATATGAGTTGATCAACTGCATTAACGGTATAAGCGGCTGCACGCTGGGACCGAAGGAGTTTACGGTTAGCATCTTTGGATCCGGCACCGAGAAGCTCACTTTATACTCTAATACCGGGCCGCAGGTTCCAATCTACGGGACGAATGCAACCTTTTCGGGCTTGGCCACCGTTGAGACAGTCCCTGAGCCCACATCCCTGGTATTGACCGGTAGTGGTCTCGTTTGGGTCTGGCTAAAACTCAAAAGGCCGCAACAGATTCTTTCTCGAAAAGGCGATCAATAGTACGTTATCGTGCGCTTAGTCACCGTTGAAAGACCTGATTCTTCCTCCCACTTCGCGCGGGCTTTCGAAGGAAACATCGCTGTAGGATCTTCCAGAAGCTGTTCCTCTTCGGTGATCCGTCCCTGATCATCGTATGTGCGCAGGACCCTGTTAACTAGGTGGTTGTAGGAAGTAGGCAAGAGATCTGGGGTGTTCTTAGAAGACATGCAGGGGCGAAGCGGTTACCTGGCGGCTCTTGCGGAGCTGCCTTGCCTGACTGCGAGTTTCGACTGCACCAGTTCTTTCGGGTCGAGTTCTCCGTTCCCGTCTTTATCCAGTTTGTTGAACTCCGCTTCCATGAAGCTCATCCATTCGCGCTTCGATATCTTGCCACTCTTGTCGGTGTCCAGCAGCAGCAGCAGTTCTTTAACATTCTGGTTTGCGCGGGCAAACTTGTCTCGCGGCGCGGGCGCGACATCGGTCGCCGCCATAGCGCCGGTGGCGATCAGCAGCGCGATCAGCAAACCTCTCCGGGTCGTGCTTTGGGTCGTTCTTCGGATCATGCTTCGGATCATGGGATTCTCCCTCCCGACTGTTTACCCACAACAAGATGATCTTCGATCATGAGATTTTGGCATACTTCCCCTTAATCAGAACGGTTACGTGGGTAACAGGATCGCCGCCTTTACAGGGGAATCTCAGTGACGCCGACGGAGCACCTTCCTGCGGAAGTCGGGCCAGAATTCTGGGGCCAGGTTCACGAAGCCGTTGTCGGCCACATCGATCAGGAAGTGCATCAAGGTGGCGCTGCCGGTGCGGCTGGCGCCGGGATAGTAGAGATTGGAGAAGCCGGCGCTGGCCGCGCTGCCGAGCACGTTGTCGAAATTGAAAGTGTTGCGGCCGTTGTTGTTGCGGATCACCAGCGCGCGGCTGATCGCGTAACCGGCGCGATACTTCAGCGAGTATCCTTCGCCCTTGCGAAAGTAGCGTGGGTCTTCGTGGAAGGCCGACGCGACGACGAAATCTCCAAAGAAATTCTGGCTGGCAATGTCAGCAATGGAGGCGCCGAACCGCTTGCCGAATGCGGCGCCGTTGACTCCATACTTGGGATCGGTATTAGTCACCTGGGAAAACGCGGCGTTGAACGCGCCCCCGCCCAGAGTCAACGGGCTGACCGTTTCCTGCACAAAGTTGGCCCAATATTCTCGCGTCGTGCGAAAAGCGAAAGACTCAGTACGTGACACCGAATCCGCCGGGCCCGAAGTTGCTGGCTCAGATTGCGCGGCATCCTGCGCAAGAATCTGGGCACAGACACAAATCATCGCCAGGAATAGTTCGATCCACCAGGCAGTCGCGTTTGAAGAGCGCAGCAAAAAGGGGTCCCCCGGCACCTTCCAAGGATTTGCCATCCGAGAAGCTCGATATTGGAGGTTGGGCGGGGAGCCACGGTTGGCAGAAATGATTTTGTCCCATGGGGCATCGCCTGTCCGCGTCGTTGACACTCTCCGGTGCCGGAAGTAGAGTTGCGTAGGTTTCAGAAGAAAACATGCGACTCGGACTGGAGGCGGGAATGAGGTCGACGCTATTATGGGCGACGTTTGTGTGTCTGGCCGCTGCGTGCAGCCAGGGGCAGGATCCCACGAAAGTTGAGCCGAAGCACTACAAGCTGGATTTCGAGAACGAGCGGGTGCAGGTGCTGTCGGTTCACTATGGGCCGCATGAAAAGTCGCGGTTGCACGACCATCCGGGTGGGGTGGTGGTGAGCCTGACCGAGGCGCACCTGCGGTTTACCGATGAGAATGGGAAAACGCGCGAAGTGTTTTCCAAGGCCGGCGAAGTGCGATGGTATCCTCCATTCAAGCACCGGGTGGAGAATCTGGGCGATACTACCTATGACGGGGTCTACATTGGAGTGAAGGGTAAACTGGCGACGGCGTCGAACGCCTCGACGGACCCTTCGACTGCATGGCAAGAAGAAATAACGCAAGAGGAAATGAAGAAAGTCGTTGCGGAATATCTTCTGGCCTCGGGAAAGCCGTGAGTAAGTTGCAGCGAAAGGCGCGATCCGAAACATTGCGGTTCGAAACCTAAGGCCCGGAAAATTCGATGAGGGCCCTCCCAGAGCAATCTCCTTCTCATCATCACCATCATTGCACGGCCGCAATCCTGCTGGGTCTCGTAATCTTCTTCTCGTTCATTTATTTCTATGAAGGTGGAGGATGGAATCAGAATTCCCGCTTTGATTTGCTGCGCGCTGTGGTCGAGCGCCATACCTTGCAGATCGACGCCTATCATGAGAATACGCAGGATAAGGCGCACTTCCATGGACACTATTATTCCGACAAGGCGCCCGGGCTGGTATTTTTTGCGCTGCCGGTTGCGCTGATCGCGAAGCCGGCGCTGCGGATGGCAGGAGTTGATCCGGAATCGGCGCGGGGCGAGATGGCGTTGTCGTACCTGGTCAGTGCGGGGGCGGTCGCGTTGCCGGCCGCTCTGGCCGGAGTGTGCCTGTTTTTTCTGGGCCTGCGATTCGGCAGCAGCTGGAGCGCGGCGGCGTTTGGAGCTTTGGTGATGTCGCTCGGCACGCCGATGTGGGCGTATGCCAGTTTGTTCTGGGCGCATGCTCTGGTGGGAGCGTGCCTGATTTTTGCGTTTGCCTCGGCGCTGCAGCTGCGCGAGAGCGAGACAGCACTCCGCGATTTTCTTTGGGGACTCGCAGTGGGGCTCGCGGCGGGATGGGCGACGGTTACGGAATACCCCGCAGCCCCGGCCTCTGCGATGCTGTCATTTTTCGCGCTGTCGCAGGCATGGGAACGCCGCAGTGCGGCGCGATGGCGCGTGATCGCGGGAGTGGGCCTGGGGTCTGCGATTTGCGCGGTCGTCCTGCTGGGCTATCTGCACGCGGCGTTTGGGACATTGCGTCCGAGTTATTCCTACTACGATCCCAATTCATTTTCGTTCATGCAGCGGCAAGGATACCTGGGACTGACTTATTCTCATGCGGACCGGTTGCTCAAGATTTTGTTTGGATGTTCGCGCGGGCTGTTCTTTGCATCGCCGGTGCTGGTGGCCGCCCCCGTAGCGCTCTGGTGGTTGTGGAAGGAGAAAGTGTATTCGGGGGCCGCGATGGTGGCGGCGGCGATCGTTTCGTACTACTTTTTGTTCAACGCATCGTTCTACTGGTGGAAGGCGGGGCTGTCGTTCGGGCCGCGATATGCGGGCGCGAGCATTCCATTGCTCTGCCTGGGCCTGCCTGTGGCTTGGCGGCGGGCCACGCCAGTCTGGCGCCGGGTGATGATCGCTTTGGCTCTATGCAGTGTGTTTCTGGCCCTGATGGTGGTTTCGACGACATCGCAATTGTCCATGCAGGATGGTTGTCCGATCGTGCATTCGGTCTGGCCGGCGTTCTGGTCCGGGCAAGTGGCGCTGAACCGCGAGTCGATGTTGACGGTTGCCGAGGCGGGATCGAACAGGGAATATGGGGCGTTCAATTTGGGCCAGTTAATGGGATTGCGCGGGCTGGCCAGTTTGATTCCGTTGTTGGCGGTGTGGGGAGTCGCGTCGGTGCTGTGGTGGCGATCGGAGTTCGACCACGCGCCGTAGGCGCGCCTGAAAATAGCCCGGCGTTTCAACGCCGGGATGATGGGGGCAACATAAACTGCGTCCCTGGAGGGACGCCTGAACCGCTAAAGCTCACAAGAATGCGGCCCGCACAGCGATCCGGCTCGCACGCGGCGACTACAAGGCGAAGTTCTGCGTGTAAGATAATCTTTTGGATTCCTTATGGCGGAAGTCCAAACCACACCGGCCGAGATTGAGTTACTGCGGAAGGCATATGCGGCCTTCAACCGGCGAGAAATTGAGGCCGTGCTCGCCCTGATGCATGCCAATGTCGATTGGCCGAACGGGATGGAAGGCGGCCGCGTGCTGGGAACCGCAGCCGTGCGCGACTATTGGAAGCGGCAGTTCGAGATGATTGATTCCCACGTCGAGCCCAAGGCGTTCACCACTGAATCTGATGGCAGAATCGCGGTCGCCGTGCATCAGGTGGCGCACGACAAAAGCGGAAACCTTCTGACCGACCGGATGGTTCAGCATGTCTACGAAATTCGTGACGGCCTGATTCAAAGCATGGAGATTCGAGACTAAATTCATTTTGAGGATATTATGGCGCACACTGTTTTTTGCGTGAAGCTGAAGAAGGAAATGCCGGGGCTGGACGAGCCTCCGTTCGACAACGATTTGGGGAAAAAAGTTTACGACAATGTCTCCCAGGAAGCCTGGAACATGTGGACGGAGCATTGCAAGATGCTGCTGAACGA
>Ga0073928_10002887_pt1 | contig 28330 bp, 31 predicted proteins | sample PaiPotPPA55metaG_FD_76969 | JGI IMG/M metagenome (GOLD analysis project Ga0073928, IMG submission 76969) | Iron sulfur acid spring bacterial and archeal communities from Banff, Canada, to study Microbial Dark Matter (Phase II) - Paint Pots PPA... ...
AGTGGCTGACGGAAAGTCCGCATTCGCGTGCAATGTCAGAAAGCCGGATCCGGCCATGCATGTTCTCATGAAGAAGTTCCGACGCTCGGCGCTTCTGCCATGGCGCCAGACCTCCCTTTGAACGCCGTGCTGCTTTCTGGAGTACACCGTACCGCTGGAGAAGATGCGCCCCGAGGACGAGGCTGAATTGATCGAGAGCCAGCACAGAGAGACGGTCACTCCGCCCAAGGAACGGAAGAATGCTCCTGGTGATCTGGGCCACAACCAGATCGTCTTCGAGCACTGCCAGACGATAGTCGCTTACCCGGCCAAAACCGAGATCCTCGGCAATGTCGTCCAGTCCCTTGCGAGGGACAGAGTAGTGAACGTAATCAAAGGCACAACCTGCCCAGCATCTTGGCTGTGAATCGAAATCGATGACATTGGTGCGAAACGGGTGAACGACGGATGTGGCAATGAGCTTGTCTGCTGTCCACACCTGGTAGCTCGACGATGGCAGAGGCTTAAGGGAGATCGAAACTAACAGAGCGGGGACGGGCGATAGCTTCGTGATTCGGTCGGGAAGCCCGGCCGGCGACTGGAGCCGGGTGATGGTAAATGTCCCCGGAGTACGAAACTGCGATGGAACGGCGGACCTCCCGTCCAATTGAATGAACGTTGTGAAGGGAACTTCAGGTGACGTCTGCGGGCTCTTATCCGTATTCGGCGAAGTGTTCTTGTGCATCGCGGCCCCCGCTTCGGCACGACCCGTCGTGGATATGATGACGGTTTGAAAGAATTGGCCTCAGAAATTTGCTTCGGGTCCAGTAGATGGTACTCAGGCGGCTACAACGAGACCACCGTCGGCACAATGACCTCTCCGTTGATCCGAGCGGCTAGCTTTTCACTGGGCCGTTTGGATGACTCGCCTGCTCTCGCAGAAGCCATCCCACCGCGAGTGCGTTGAGAAGAGCGAGGGCAAACGGTCCATAGGTCTCAAAAGGATGGTGGGCAAGCGCGCCGATCACGCCATCAAACGCTTGCACTACCGTCATGGCGATTCCCAGAAACGCGATTGCCATGCGCGAGCGAACGCCGAGCGCGATCAAGATCGTCAGCAACAAGGCGACGCTTCTCGAAGCCGCATACTGGGCGAAGCTTTCGTCTCTGCCCGGGCCCAGTAGAGCTGCAAGGGAAAAGCCAGCACTGACTCCAGCACTTATGAGCGTCATGACGGCGCAGCTCCAGAATCGTATTGTCACCAAGTCACCTTTCGTAGCTTTATCTTAAAAAGAAGAGTAGAGCAATTGATCTCGCAGATTGGCGGATTTCGCAGTCTGCCCATGGGGGCTATCTTGCCTTACGGCTTCTAATCGCTTCGCGGGCTTCTTTATCAGCGGTGCGGCGGCGCTCGGTTTCGCGTTTGTCCCAGAGTTGCTTGCCTTTTGCCAAAGCAAGTTCCACTTTCACTCGGCCATTTTTGAAGTACATGCGGGTTGGAATCAGCGTGAGTCCCCGCTGCTGCGTTTTTCCGATTAGCTTGCGGAGTTCTTCTTTGTGGACAAGCAGCTTCCGGGTCCGCAATGGCGCGTGGTTAAAAATATTTCCGTGCTCATAGGGACCGATATGACAATTCAGCAGCCAGAGCTCGTCGTCTTTGATCAATCCGTAGGCATCTTTGAGGTTGGTCAGACCGCCACGCACGGATTTCACCTCGGTACCGCTTAAAACAACTCCGGTCTCAAATTTTTCCAGCAAGAAGTAGTTATGAGAAGCGATCCTATTAACGGCGGCATCTCGTTCCCCCGCCGCTGTTGGATCGCGCTTGGGATTTTTCTCCGGATTAGGCCGAATGGGGTAGGTCGATTGGCGCGCCATATCTGTCTGAACAGGTTATCGCATTTCACGCCGCATCAAGGGCAACGTTGTCCGCAGGGAGGAAAATGATCGCAGACATGAGCCGTGGGAGTAGTACCAAAGTGGCTAAATGTAATCAAAACAGTAGCTTCGGTTGTTCGAAACGCGATGCTATAATCAGCCAGCTCACGTCTTCTTCAGCAAAAATCGCGATGCCCTACCTCGAGCCATGCGTGGTTCAAGACGGAAGACTGCCTGCGAGGAACCAGTGATCAAAAGCCTGTTTCGACCGGCCGTTGTAGTTCTGCTTGTGTTAATTGCGATTTTGCCCGCCGCAGCCGACAAGGCTAAGTCGTTATATTTGAAGGGCAAAGACGCGGAGGCGCGTCAAAACTACGAACAAGCCTACGATTTCTACAAGCAGGCCTATGGCCTAAAACCCCAAGACACAAGCTACCGCGCCTCTTATGAACGCTTGCGGTTCTTGGCCGGAGCCTCGCACGTTCACCGCGGACAACTTTTGCGGGAGGCTGGCAGATTTGATGAAGCGCTCGCCGAATTTCAGAAGGCGGTAGAGATCGATCCCGCCAGCGCCATTGCTCGCCAGGAACTCATTCACACTCAGCAACTGATCGACCTTAGCAAGGCCATGGGCCCGAGGGCGTCGGCTCATAATCCGGCTGTCGACAAGCGAGTGCAGGAAGCTGCTGGACCTGTCGAACTGGCTCCCATTCAGAACATCCCAATAACAATCAAAGCCACGCAGGACAGTAAGGTCATCTACGAGACGGTCGGAAGACTTGCCGGCATCAACGTGCTTTTCGATCCTGATTACACTTCGCGGCAGATCAGAGTCGATTTGAATTCCGTATCACTCGAAGAAGCGCTCGAAATCATTGCCATGGAATCCAAGACCTTTTGGCGGCCGGTCACGCCCAATACGGTCTTTATCGCTTCCGACAACCCTGCCAAGCGCAAAGAGCTCGAACAGAACGTTGTAAAGACCTTGTACATGGCGAATCTTTCGCAGCCCACCGAATTGCAGGACGTAGTGAACGCGCTTCGTCAAATCCTCGAAATCTCACGCCTTCAGCCGCTCCCGTCGGAGAGTGCCATCATCATTCGCGGCACGCCGGATCAGATCGCGCTGGCTGAAAAATTGGTCGGCGATCTGGATAAGTCAAAACCCGAAGTGATCGTCGATGTCGCGATCATGCAGATTAGCCGCAACAAAGCTCGTACGTTGGGAATCAATCCGCCGACCAGCGCCACAGTGACATTGCAGCCCAACGTCAACACGACTTCAACCACCGTTACAAATGGAACTACTACGGTGAATGGTTCAACCTCGAATGGGAGCAATGGGATCAATCTCAACACTCTTGGAAATCTGAATGCGACTGATTTCCAGGTCACCATTTCTTCCGCAACTCTCACAGCGCTATTCAGCGACAGCGACAGTAAGCTGATTCAAAACCCCGAAATTCGCGCCGTTGACGGCCAAAAAGCCTCCTTGAAGATCGGGCAACGAGTGCCCGTCGCGACGGGTTCGTTCCAGCCCGGCATCGGTGGAGTGGGAATCAATCCTCTGGTAAACACTCAGTTTCAGTATCTCGACGTGGGCGTCAACATTGACATCACTCCCAAAGTGCACTTGGACGGCGAAGTCTCACTGAAAATTTCCATGGACGTATCCGCCGTAGATTCATTCCAAAACATAGGCGGCATTTCCCAGCCTGTTATTGGGCAGCGGAAGATTGAACAGGAAGTTCGGTTGCGGGAAGGCGAGGCCAACCTGCTTGGGGGAATGCTGGAGAACTCGCAGACCAAGTCTTTGACCGGCATACCTGGACTGGGGCAAATTCCTTTTCTTAAGTATTTATTTGCGCAGACAAATACGCAAGACTCGCAGACCGAAACGGTTTTTGTACTCATCCCGCATGTTGTTCGAGGGCAATTTCTTACTGAACTCAACGAGAGAGGTATTGACGTAGGCACTGCCAACTCAATCGAATTGCGCAGGGTGGGTCATTCTCAGGCTACTACCGAAGGTTCGACACCAGCAAACAGTTCATCGACATCCGGCGCTCCGTCGCAATTCGTTCCGCCGCCATCGCCTCAAGGTATCTCTCCAACTGCCGCAGGCCCTGGTGCAGGGAGTTTCGGATTCGATCCTCCTTCCATTTCGCAACGTACAGGGGCGACATTCACCGTGAACGTTGTCGTATCGGGTGTGCAGAATGCCTATTCGGTTCCGCTGCAAGTCAGCTATGACCCGAAGGCATTGCAGGTAGTCAACGTTTCAAATGGACCCTTTCTTTCGCAGGATGGACAACTCGTGACGCTGGTCAAGCGAGACGACGACTCTTCGGGCACTCTGCAGATTAACGCAAGCCGTCCCCCGGGATCGAGCGGGGTTTCTGGACAGGGGACAGTCGTGACACTGACCTTCAGGGCAAAGGCAGCTGGTCAATCCAACTTGTCCATTTCAAAAGGTGGGGCCGTGGATCCCGCAATGCACGCCATTCCCGTTTTTGGGACGGTGGCGCAGGTTACGGTTCAGTAGAGAAACGAATTCAGCATGACGTCTACTTATATGTGTCGGAACAGAACCAAATCGCGGGGATTTACGCTGATTGAGCTGATCGTCGCGACAGCCATCCTGACCATTCTGACCGGTCTGGCAATTCCTCTCGTCAGGGTGACGATCAAGCGCCAAAGAGAACATGATTTGCGGGCTGATCTTTGGGAGATGCGAGACGCGATCGATCGCTACAAGGATGCGGCGGACCGCGGAGCTTTTCAAATCAAAGTGGGATCTGAAGGTTATCCTCCCGACCTGCAAACGCTCGTCGATGGTGTCGATGTGCAAGGGAAAAAGCTCAAATTTCTGCGCAGAATACCGATAGATCCAATGACAAGCAAACCCGAATGGGGCATGCACTCGATGCAGGATGATCCCACGTCCGATTCCTGGGACGGAGATAATGTTTTCGACGTGTACACGAAGTCCCAAGACACGGCGCTTGACGGAACGAAGTACAAGGACTGGTAAATGGGAAGACTCCGCAACAGGCACAGCCGTGGCTTTACTCTGATTGAGCTGATGATCGTCATCAGCATGATTGCTATTCTCCTCGCAATAGCAGTCCCAAACTATCGGGCTTCGGTTGTGCACGCGAGGGAGTCTGTTCTGCGGCAGAACCTGTTTACTCTGCGATCTGTGATTTCTCAATACACGCTGGATAAGCAAAAAGCTCCGCAATCGCTTGACGACGTAGTGCAAGCCGGCTACATCAAACAAGTCCCGAACGATCCCATGACCACAAAGCCCGACTGGACCGTCGATCAGGAAGATTCAACCCTGATGTCGCCTGATCAACAGGATTCGGGAATCGATGACGTGCACAGTTCATCCAGCGCAATCTCGAGCGACGGGACTGCGTATAACACCTGGTAGGAAGAGCATTTCTCCTCAGAACGGTAACCTGGCTTAGCGTCGCACGAAGCAGACCCTGCTTGTCCAATTCCAATTCTTCGTTTCTCTTATTAACTCGGTGAGCGACCGAACCAGGCCGCCAATATCGGATGGCAAGATAGTTTTCTCGTCGACGAAAATAATGCCGCCATGCTGTCGCCCTTCTTCGGCCCAAAGTTTTAATAGCGGCGGAATTGTGCGCCGATCGTAGGTCACAAGAGTAAGGCCCTGCTCGGCGGCATGTTGAAGGCATGCGGAATCGTCTCTTCCCATAAAGTCGCCATCTTCCCATTCCGCCATATAACGAACTACCAATTTTGGATTGCGGCGGAGTAGGCCAGCGGCCACGTCCGGCGAGATATGCTCATCGAGAAGGACGTTGAGCATGTTAACGCTTCGCGGTTTTTGTGGGGACGGCTTTGCGGGACTTGAAGATAGCGGCCTGGGGGATTGTCTTCTTTAGCTCATCAAAGTCAACGGAATCGTTTTCCGCGATTGCTTGACTGATTTCATCGGGAAACGCCGCTGCGTAGTTAACAGCAGCTTTGACTTTCGCTTCGGGCCATCTTAGATGCTTGGCAAGCGCCGACATATTGTTCTTGTAGCCCCGCATGAGCAGCATCACTTCCCAGACGGCAAGTGTGCTGCCTTGGATGTAAGCTTGGCGGCCGACGAAAGAATCGCGAAAGTCGATGAACGCAAACTCCGAGCGGCGCAGGCCCTCCTCAACCAGTCGGGCGCTGGCGTCGCTGGGAGTCCATCCGTGCCGGTTTGCCAAGCGCTTGAGCCGTCTTCCAGCATCGATTGGAAGGCGCATGCTGACGACAATAGAGTGGGAGGCCGTCATGAACCAGAAGTGTAACTATCGTAACTATTGTAACTGCACGACCTCAACTCGTCAATTCGCGCAGCCTTTGGGCCGAAGTGGGGGCGATTGTAGGCAGCTGGACCTGTAAGCCGAATTCTGTCCGCGGAATTGCTTCCACGGGACGGTCATTCCTCTGGGCCGCGCATTACTGCGAGGCTCAAGCGACCTACCCGGAGGTTGTGACGCGCCGAGCCGGCACGTGCGCGGGCGAACCCGCGCGTCCCTCCCTATTTGGTCTTGCTCCGTGTGGGGTTTGCCATGCCTGCCGCATTACAGCGGCAGCGGTGCGCTCTTACCGCACCTTTTCACCCTTACCCCGGCCTTGCGGACGGGGCGGTATATTTTCTGTGGCACTAGCCGTCGACTGAACTTGAATCCAGCCTCCCGGACGTTATCCGGCACACTGCTCTGCGGAGTTCGGACTTTCCTCCCTCGCCGCCCGAAAGCGTCGAGAGCGACCGTCCGGTCCAGCTGCCAACGTATCGATTATATGACAGTGCCAGGGAACATCGTCGATTTGTAGACGTTGGTATGGGAATCACCAGATTCCTCCGGGCTAAGCGCCCGTTCTACTCGAGACTCTACTTTTTTCCATCTTCATGTTCGTAAGGGGAGGGCAGAGAGCCGGAACGGTCCGGCAAAAGGGCTACAATCGCCCGATGCGGACCTACGTTCAATTTTTGACTGGCTTTGTTTTGATTGCAGGGCTCTCGATTTTCGCTAGTGCCCAAATTACACCGCAGCGTAGCAATTTTCCTCCATCAGAAAAGCTCTTGAGCAGACGCTACGGAAGTGGAGAGAAACTTTCTTACCGCATGAACGCCACGAATCAAGACCGGCATGGTACCCTGCGCTACGAGATTCAAGCCGATGGCGTCGTCAAGAAAAATGCCGCTGGGCAATTCGTGGAAGAATTTGGCTGGTCCAATCTGGTGGTGAATGAGAAGCCCACCCCTCTTTCTGCAGCCAGTTCGAATTTTCGTCAGCCGCTCTCGCTAAGTCCGGGATACACCTTGTCGATTCCGAATCTGAGCCAGGTCGATCCAATTCTGATCGGTCCAATTACCGACTTGCTGACCTTTTATGCCGATATGACGATCGCTGCCGGCCAGGGCAATCTCACTCATCCGGGGGATCATTTTTACTTCAAGCACGGTGCCCCGAACTCGTGGGCCGATGGCAACTATGCCTTAATTGGAGAGGATTCCATTGATTTTGACGTCACGCTCACGGATCTGAATACGGCCGATAAGATCGCGACCATCGAGGTTCGCCATGTGCCTCCGGCCCAACCTGAAGTAAAACTTCCCGCCGCGTGGATGCGCGCGCCAGTCGCCGATACTCCTAACAATTGGGTCGAAGTAACTAAGAATTTCGCTTCGAAATCCGCCGCTGATAAGTATGTCGCTTCCGTCGGCAAGGAAACCTTCGATGTCCAAATCAAGGTCAGCTTAGTGAATGGACAGATGATTTCCGGCCACATCGATAATCCTCTGGAGGTTCTGGAACGCGATTGTGCCGACGAGGCACTCACCACATGCGGTGACCCAGTCCGCTACAAAATCCGAAGGCAAATCGAAATTCGGTGATCCCCAGGATGATAAAAAAATAAATTGCTGAGTCAGTAAGGGAGTTGCGCTCCGCTCATGTTGAATGGTTCAGCCTTCCCACACGAAGGCGTCGAATATCCGTTTGGTCTCGAAGCCGAGGTGCTTGTAGAGCTCCACTGCCCTTGTATTCGCTTCGGTCACGGTGAGCGAGAGAAGTGAAAAATTGCGCTGGCGAAGATTGGCTACGGTAGCGGCGAGCAAGCCTTCGCCGAGACCATGAGAACGGAATTCAGGCAGAACGCAAATCTGGGTCACGTGGCCGACGTCATGACGCACCCGCGAGCACAGAATGAGTCCGACCAACGTTTGCGACCGGCGATGAACAGCAACAAACGACGACTCAGGATCAAAGGTCCCGCAGCCAGGAAAACGAACGATGTTGTTCAAGAACCGTAAAGATCCACTCAGAGTACGGTACTGATCGTTAACCTTGGCGTCGACGTGATCGCGGTAGGCCGAGGTAATGACGGCCGCAGCGGATTGATAGTCCCGCTCGGACCAGCTGCGGATTTCGATTTCGTTGTCCAACGGGACTGATCGTTTCAGGAGAGACCCTACCTCCAGAAGCATGAAGATGCGTGCATGCTGGCTGAAGCCCTGATCGGTGAACGGCTTTGCGACCGCTCCGGTTTCGTGAACCAGGAGTTGGGCTTCTACCCGATGGATGCCGGGCGATTGCTGCAATGTCTCTATCACGTGGAGCAGCAATCTCGACTCCACTTCTCGAGCGCTGGACGCTTGATCCCCTCCGGCGACGAAAAGGTCGCCGATCACGCCTTTATTCCCCTCATAAACAAAAAACGCATATCCGATGATGCGTCCCCGGTCGATGGCCGCGTAACCCGGGAGGATCTTGGCGTCCACATAACGCAAGATCATGTCCGCGGAACCGCTGTAATCCCACGAGAGAAGGCTCGCCCAGAGATCGATCTCTTCGCTTAGAAGAGGGCGCAGGTCTCCAGAGGAAAAGTGCCTGAGGTCAAGAATCTCCAACAATGCTCCTGGAAGGCAGTCTAGCTTGGCTCAATCTGGACGCGGATGCCAAAGAGCGAGTGTAGTTGCTTCAACGGATGGGAGCAAACGGGAAAGCAGCCTCTAGCTTCTAGCTACTGGCTACTAGCCAGCAAGCACCAGCAAGCAAAGTTTGGGGAGTTAGAAGCCAGAAGGCAGAAGCTAGAAGCGCTTTTCCGATACCCAGAAATAGTCCAGGCCTTGCGATGCGAACGTTCCCAGATAAGAGACTCGACGGCCAGCCACAGCGCTTGCGACTACGGATTGTGAGCCCGCAGGGGCAATGACTAAGTGTTCTCCGTCTGGGATTTGATGCGATTCGTAGCGCGCGATGCGACGGTTAAGGTAAAAGCCCAGACCGAATTCGGTCTCGCGTGGTGCCTCAAAAACCGCTATCTGTAGAGTTTGAGATTCATTCTCTAGCTTGAGGCGTAGACCTTCAATCTCGCTCGCCAGCGGTCTCGCGGAAAGAGTGGCATCGACTGCGGGTGCCCCGACCCGAAGCACCAACCCGACAATTAAAACTACCGGAACCAAGGTTACAAAGCGCAGCATTCGTAAACCAGACACTCTTAGTGTGAACGCCATGATGACGGCGCATACAGCCGCAAATGCGATAGGCACGCGAGCATTGCTCCAAGGGATCCGGTGCTGAAGCAAAATGTACTGAATCATCAGCGCTGGCACTAACGGAGCGCACGCCACAATCGAATGAATCACAATCTGCAAAATGTGAACTGATTCGTTCCGGGCGGAATGCCGGCGGATATATTCCGCAACCAGTAATGACCCGGCCGGAAGAGCAGGCACAATGTATCCCGGAAGCTTCGATTGCGAAATCGAGAAGAAGAGAATTGGAACGATTAGCCAAATAATCAGAAACAGATTGAGCTCTTCGCCAGACCGAAGTTCCTTCTTTTCGTTCTTCTCTTTCCGCCAAGCACCGATGCTTTTGGACACCGCGACTACCACAAATACTGTCCAAGGAATTAGTGCGAGCAGAACGACTGGAAGGTAATACCAAAAAGGTTCAGGGTGGTGATAAAGATTCGTTCCGAAACGCGCGAGATTGTGCTGAAGAATGAATACTCGAAAAAACTCGGGATTGCTGAGTTGCACGGCGACATACCAAGGCAGCGTGACCGCCAGTAAGATCGCGATTCCTGGGATCCAGAATGTTTCCTTCAGCATCTCTAAATCGTGAATTGCGGCCGCAAAAATCGCGACTACCAAAAGCGCCAATAGTACTGCAACTGGGCCCTTAGCAAGCACTCCGAGGCCTAAAAATAAAAATGACACTGCTAAGTGCCTTCTGGCACGGCTTTGATACCACGCGTACCAGGCTAACATCGCAACCGTCAGCATAGATGCGAGGGGCATATCGGTTGAAGCCGCGCGAGCAAAGCCGATTACACCGGCAGCCGAGGCCGTTATTAACGCTCCATCTAGTTGGAACCCGGGCCGAAATCTTCGTAGGAAAAAATATACCGCGACGACCATCAACGTGGCATCGGCGGCAGAGGGGATGCGAGCAACCCAATCACTGACTCCGAAGATGCGATAGGCGATGATTGCTTGCCAGTAATAGAAAACCGGCTTTTCCAGCCAGGGCTTACCGCCGAGGGTGGGGGTTATCCAATCGTGCCGGTTCAACATTTCGCGCGCGACCTGCGCATAGCGAGGCTCGTCGGCCCCGACCAGTCCGAAGTATGAGAGTCCAAAGAAAAACAGGAACCCGCAAAATCCAGCGAGAAGGAAAATGTCGGTTGCAAGACGCGAGGAGGATTCCGCTTTCACTGCCGTCATTCGAGCAGTCATTCCGTTTTCCAGAGCCGTCCCAATGCGTAAATGCTAACGATCGCCCATGTAACTTCCATCACCACAAAACCAACTTGGAATGGGCTGAAAGCGATATAGGCGAGGATGCCTGATCCAAACGCGTTCATGACGTTATAAGTGAATTTGCGGGAATCCATCCACTTTAATTGGTGGCCGATGTATGCGATGAGAATCAGAAGCGCGCCGGCAAGAGAAAGGGCTTGCCTGGCGAAGGAAATATGCATGCCGCCTATTGTATGGATTTGGGTAGACGGAACACCGCCAAAATCCGGGGCAGGGCGTCTTGCAGAGGACCGTCGATGGAGAACCCGCTCGCGCACTCATGGCCGCCGCCGCCAAAGTGCTCCGCCACCGTAGTAACGTTTATTTCGCCTTTACTGCGCAGACTGACGCGGACCCGCTTGTCGGGAAGTTCGCGCAACAAGATTGCGACTTGTACATCGTAGATGGATAGCGCGTAGTTCACTAAACCTTCGCAATCTTCTTCCTTGGCATTAAATTGATTCATCTCCTCCTGGGTCACCCAAATCGCGGCCACCGGGCCTTCTCGCTGTAAGTGCGAAAGCGCAGCCCCGAGCAGACGCATTTTTGCGGTGGAGTGTCCGAAGTAGACGTTGCGGGCGCATCGAGCGGGATCAGCCCCGGCCAGCACTAATTCTCGAGCCAGCGCGAACGTGTGCTCATTAGTTCCGGCGAACATGAAGGAGCCGGTATCCGTTAGCACCGCAGTGTAGAGACACGTCGCGATTTCAGGGGAAACCTTTACACCCGCTTCGCGCGCCACACGATACACCATCTCAGCGGTCGCCACGGCCTTGGGATCGATCCAATTCACATTGGCGAACGGGCGTCCGCTTAAGTGGTGGTCGATATTAATGAGAAACTGATTTTCGAGACCTTCGAGGCGGGTTCGCTGGATGCTGTCGCATTCCAAAATGATGGCAGCATCGTATTTTCCGTCTACGCGTTCGGCTTGTATCACTTTGCCTGCGAACGGAAGCGATCGGTAGATTCGAGGAACGCCATCGCGCAAGACGACTTCGGCTTGCTTACCCATCAAGCGCAAGATCTGACTGCAAGCTAGCGCCGAACCTACAGCATCGCCATCGGGTCGCGCGTGAGAAGTTAAGAGAAACCGGTTACGCTGCTCGATGTTTTTGAGCACCTCTTTCAACATATTCGCGACTCTTATCCGGTCTTCTTTTTGCGCGCTCTCTTCAGAAGCTGATCGATTCTTGCGACGTGTTGTCCCGACCGATCAACTTGGAAATACAATTCCGGAGGGCGACGCAGATGGAGGCGTTCGGCCACCTCACGACGGATAAATCCAACCGCCGCCGTCAATCCTTCCAAGGTACGCTTTGCTTCATCGTCATCTCCTTCTACTGTGACGTAGACGCGCGCGGATCGGGAATCATCCGCCAACTCCACACTGCTGACGGTGGCCAGGCCGATGCGAGGATCGCCGAGTTCGCCCTCAAGGATGGCAAGGATTTCCTCGCGCAAAGCTTCGCCCAAACGTCCGCGATGATACTTGGCTCCCCTGCTCTCTACCATTTCACTCCGGAGTAAAACGGATGAGAATATCAGAAAATCCGAGGCGCGTGTGTATTGCTATCTGCATCCGTTTCATTTGATTGGACATGGGGCGCGGTTTAAGGGTTGTGCCGACGATGGGCGTCGGAGCTGGCCCAGGGCTCGCGCGTCGGCGCGTTACGCCTTCGCCCAGTCCTGCCACACCAGACCTTTCACTCTTGAGAACTCGGACACGTTCGCGGTAACGAGTGTCAGCTGGCGCTGTAATGCTTGGCCGGCAATCAACAAGTCGTAAGCTCCGATGGGCTTGCCAGAGGTTTCCAGAGAGGCTCGCACCGAACCTGCGACGGCAGCATCCTCGTCTTCAAAAGGGAGCAACAGGACCGGACCCGCCAAGAATGTTTGAAGACGCCTGGTATTAAATTCCTCACGCGAACTCTTTCGGACTCCATACCAAAGCTCGAACGCTGTCACCGATGAAACAAATATCTGGGAACCGCCGAATACCACTTTTTGAAATCGGGAGCGGACCGATATTGGCTTGTCATTGATTAGCGCAATACAAGCGTTCGTGTCGAGCAGAAAGTTCACTTGAACATTCCGCGCTTCGGGGTCTTGGGCTGGCGGCGCCCTTTGGACATGAAACTCTCGGATCTAAATCGGTCCAGCTCTTCGAACCACGAGGACGTATCCGGAATCAAAGGCTCCAGGAGGATTCCTTGGGGGACTCGTCGAATGCGTACACGATCTCCGTCGAAGCGAAATTCGCGAGGAAGCCTGACGGCCTGGCTGCTTCCATTGCGAAATAGTTTGGCAACGTCGGTTTTAGCCATGCGGTTAGTATATATTATAGGTATATACTCGTCAACAGCGTGCGATTACCGTCTTGGCCGATATATGTCTGTGCTGGTCCCGAAGAAAACTTCTGCCGCATTCATCACTGTCTCGGACAGGGTCGGGTGCGGGTGAATAGTCAGCGCAACGTCCTTGGCCAAGGCTCCCATCTCAATGGCAAGGACCCCTTCGGCGATCAACTCTCCTGCCCCTGCGCCAACGATGCCGACTCCCAGCACACGCTCGGTTTGAGGATCGATTAGAAGCTTGGTCATGCCTTCGGTGCGATCTAGGGTCATTGCGCGCCCTGAAGCTGCCCAGGGAAATTTCGCGACTTTGATTTCGCGATTATCTTTTTGCGCCTGAGTTTCGGTGAGCCCGCACCAGGCGATTTCTGGATCGGTGAAGACGACCGCGGGAATTGCGTTTGGCTCGAAAGCGACTTTGTGTCCGGAAATGGCTTCGACGGCGGTGCGTCCTTCGTGCGTGGCCTTGTGGGCCAGCATTGGTTCGCCGACGACGTCGCCGATGGCGTAAATTGCGGAGTCGTCCGTCTGCAATTGCTTGTTGACTTGGATAAAGCCGCGCTGTCCAACGACCACGTTAGTTTTGTCGAGACCGGCAATTTCGGAGTTCGGCCTGCGTCCGACGGAGACTAAAACTTTATCAAATACTTTCTCTCGTTCTTTTACTTCTGGTCCGTCGAAGTTGACGCGAATCCCAGCAGCATCTTCTTTGACCGAGGTGACAGTCGTGTTCAGCAGAATTGCTTCGAACGACTTTTCGATACGTTTTTGAAGTGGTAGTACGAGATCGCGGTCGGCTCCCGGCAGCAGACCCAGAGTCATCTCAACCACGGACACTTTCGAGCCGAGAGCGGCATAAACACTTCCCAGTTCGAGCCCAATGTAACCGCCGCCAACTACGAGCAAACTTTTGGGGACTTCCTGGATATCCAGTGCACTGGTCGAATCCATCATGCGCGGACTGTCGAGTTTCAGGCTTGGGATTACAGACGGACGCGACCCTGTGGCGATGATGATGCGATCGAAGCTGAGACTCTGCTGGCTGCCATCAGCGTTCTTGATCCGCAACGTGTTTGAACTTTCGAATGTTGCTAAACCCTGGATATATTGGACGGCCCGCTGCTTCGAAAGCTGGCCGAGTCCTCCGGTCAGCTTCTTGATCACGCCTTCCTTCCACGAGCGCAGGCGCGGCAAATCAATTTTAGGTTCGCCGAACTCTATCCCCCAATTCTTCGCGTGATGAGATTCCCCAATTAATTTAGCTACGTGCAGCAGGGCTTTCGACGGGATACAGCCGCGATAGAGGCAGACGCCGCCAGGATTGACCTCGTGATCAATCAGCGTAACTTTCATTCCGAGGTCGGCAGCGAGGAACGCAGCAGCGTATCCACCGGGTCCGGCGCCTACAACCGCGACATTCATATCGGAGTTTCTCGACATTTGTGTCCGTTTACTGAGGAATGCAGAAAAAATCGTGCGGAGCGATACCGCAGCAGGTTCACTCGCGGATTTCCATGCTGCGAATGAGGCCATCATCAAAGAGGTACGCGTGCTGGATTTTCCGATCCAATAGGACCGCACCGGCAAGGTCTAGCACGACCTGGTGCACGTCAACCACAATCTTGCCACCCTCGTCGGCTTTGAAGGCGACAGGTTCGACGCGCGGATCAACTATGCCCCACTGACGGGTCCAATAGGCACGTACACCTTCTCGACCATGCACCCATCCGCCTTCCATTCCGTTGGGCCACTCAACATCTGGATGCATCACGGCTAGAATGGATTCCACGTCGCGCCGATTGAAGGCGCTGTAGACCTTGACGAGCAGGTCTCGTCCCGCCACCAGTTCTTCTTGACCCATAGTTGAGGACATGGTCATCCTTGGACCGACAGCAGAAAAGGTTGTTCGAAGGCTTCGGCGATCCAGCGCAGAAAGCGTGCGGCGTCCGCGCCATCAATCAAGCGGTGATCATAGGATAGCGACAGGGGAAGGACCTGACGCGGTTCGAAGTTTCCGTTTATCCAAACTGGCTCCATGCTGGAGCGGGACAGGCCGAGGATTGCAACTTCCGGAAAATTAACAATAGGCGAAAATCCCGTGCCTCCGATCCCGCCTAGATTCGTAATGGTGAAAGTTCCGCCAGACATTTCGTCCGCTGTTAATTTCTTTTCTCTCGCTTTTTTGGAAGCCTGAGTCAGTTCGGTAGCTAACTCGACGATATTCTTTTTGTCTACATCCTTAATTACAGGAACAAGCAGCCCGCGATCGGTATCCACTGCAACTCCAACGTTGATGTACTGCTTATAAACGATCTCCTCTTTGGTCATGTCAATGCTGGCGTTGAACTGAGGAAAAACCTTCAATGCCGCCGCACATACTTTGAGAGCGATCGCGGTCACAGTCATCTTTCCGCCAGCCTGTTCGGCCTTGGGCGCGAACCGCGCACGCAACTGCTCAAGCTCGGTGATGTCAGCTTTGTCTTGTTGTGTGACATGGGGAATCGTGGTCCAGGCCTCCCAGAGATGCTCGGCGGTTTTTCGCCGGACGCCGCGCATGGAGACACGCTCAACCTTGCCCCACTTGGAAAAATCAGGGAGGGCTGGCTGTGAAAAATGAGTTTGAGGTGATTGAGACGCCATCGAGGCCAGCAAGGCCTTCGAATGGGCTTTTACATCGTCTTCGCTGATGCGTCCACCGGGGCCAGTGCCGTTCACCTCGTGAATATCCAGGCCAAGCTCGCGTGCCAGTCGACGCACGTGCGGGGCGGCAGGGACCGGATCACGATGTTCGGTTCCGGCTACCTTGCCCAGTTGCACGGGCATGCTGAAATCCGCCGGCCGGGTTTGTGGCGGGTCTGGCGGAAGCGCTTCTTCTTCAGTCTTGCCTTCAGCCTCGATTGCGGTCTGGAAAGCGAGCCGGGCGCCGTGTTGCTCGGACATGTGCTCTACTGGTGCCTGTTTGATGGGTTGAGGCTGATGAGCCGATGCGCCGTCTTCCAAGGTGAAGATTACTTGGCCGACCTTAACCTTCTCACCTTGCTTGACCCGCACTTCTTTCACGACTCCGCTAACCGAAGACGGCACTTCGACCACGGCTTTGTCCGTCTCAAGCTCCATCACGGGTTGCCCTTCAGAAACTTTGTCGCCGGCTGAGATCATGAGACGAACTAGATCTCCCTGATGGACGTTTTCCCCTAGTTCAGGAAGCTTGAATTCGGAGGCGCCGTTTGACTCGGAAATGGGCGCAGTTGCAGTTTTAGAAACTTGCCGCGATTCAATCTTCGGTTGGGGACGTTTTTCGGACGAAGCAGCAGGGGTCTGCGTATCTGGAAGGCTCTCTGTCGCCTTATCCTCCGCTCCGTTGGTTTTGTCGCTTATGCGCCCGCCCTTTGAAGACGCCACTTGTGATTTCGCTCCCGCGCCGTTCTCGACGGTGAAAATGACCTGACCGACCTTTATCTTCTCGCCCTCTTTTACCCGGACCTCGCTCACGGTTCCAGTTATCGACGACGGGACTTCGACCACCGCCTTGTCGGTTTCGAGTTCCATTACAGTCTGGCCCTCGGTAATGCTGGAACCGGGCGAAATCATCAAACGCACAAGATCGCCCTGGTGCACATTTTCGCCGAGTTCCGGTAATTTAAATTCGGTCACGAAACTTTTTCTCCGTTAGCTTACTGCGGGGTTCAATTTCTCGGGATTGATTCCCAGATCCTTGATTGCGTTTTGCAGGACGTTCGGTTCAATCTTCCGATCGCGGGCAAGCGCGTTCAAAGTCGCGAGGACGATGTGTTTGGCATCGACTTCGAAGAAATCGCGAAGCGCGGCGCGGTTTTCACTGCGGCCAAAACCATCGGTCCCTAATGCAACGAGAGGACGCGGCATCCACTGCGCAATCGATTCCGGCAAAACCTTCATGTAATCAGATGCCGCCACCAATACTCCGGGCGCATCTTTCAAACATTGCGTGACGAATGGCACTCTCGGATTTTGGCCAGGATGGAACAGATTCCAGCGGTCGCAATCGTTGCCATCGCGGTATAGCTCTTTGTAACTGGTTACACTCCAGACGTCAGCCGCGACGCCGTATTTTTCTTCAAGAATCTGCTGCGCCTTGAGCACTTCGTACATGATGGTTCCGCTGCCAAAAAGCTGGGCACGCAGTTTTGCCTCTTTTTTCTCTGAAGCCTTGAAGCGGTACAAGCCTTTCAGGATGCCCTCGCGCACTTCTTTTCCAGCGGGCATCTCGGGCATCGGCAAAGGCTCGTTGGTGACCGTCAAGTAGTAAAAAATGGATTCCTGATCCACATACATTCGCTTAATGCCATCCTGAATGATGATCGCGATCTCGTAAGCGAACGCAGGATCGTAGGCGAGAAGATTCGGCACGGACAGCGCGAGCACATGACTGTGGCCGTCCTGATGTTGCAGACCTTCACCCGCGAGCGTTGTCCTGCCTGCGGTGCCCCCGATCAGAAAGCCACGAGTTCGCATATCGGCGGCAGCCCAGATTAGATCGCCGATGCGCTGAAATCCAAACATCGAGTAGTAAATAAAAAATGGAATCGTGTTGATTCCATGATTGGCATAAGCGGTTCCTGCGGCAATAAGCGAACACATCGACCCTGCTTCGGTAATGCCTTCTTCGAGGATCTGCCCGTCCTTCGCTTCCTTGTAGTAGAGCAGCGTCGCCATGTCTACGGGCTCGTAGAGCTGGCCGACGCTCGAATAGATACCAACTTGACGGAAAAGCGCCTCCATGCCAAATGTGCGAGCTTCGTCAGGAATGATGGGAACGATTAGCTTTCCAATCTCAGGATCGCGCAGTAATTTCGAAAGCAGCCGCACGAAGACCATGGTCGTGGAAACTTCGCGGCCGTCGGTCCCTTTGTAAAATTCCTCAAAGTGCGACTCGGAAATTGGAGCGAGCGGTTTGGAGCGAACTTTGCGCTCCGGCAGATATCCCCCGAGCTGTTTCCGACGTTCCTGCATGTATTGAATTTCGGGGCTATCATCGGATGGCCGATAAAATGGCGCGTCGTGCAACTCGGCATCCGGAATTGGAATACCAAAACGCCCGCGGAAGATGCGAAGCTCGTCGTCATTCAGCTTTTTTTGCTGATGAGTTATGTTTTTGCCTTCCCCGGCTTCGCCCAATCCGTAACCTTTAATTGTCTTTGCTAGAACGATTGTCGGGGCTCCCTTATGATCCACTGCGGCTCGATATGCCGCGTGAACTTTGATGGGATCGTGCCCTCCCAACCGCATGCGGGAAAGTTGATCGTCGGAAAGGTGTTCGACCATTTTCAGAAGTCGTGGATCGCTGCCAAAAAGATTCTGCCGGAAATAAGCGCCGCTCTCCACGAAGTACTTCTGATATTGCCCATCGCTAATTTCACCGAGCCGCTTTACTAGCAAGCCGTCACGGTCATTTTGAATCAGGCTATCCCAGTCGCTTCCCCAGATCGTCTTTATGACGTTCCATCCCGCGCCGCGGAAAATGGCTTCCAGTTCCTGAATGATTTTTCCATTGCCTCGCACCGGGCCATCAAGACGCTGCAAATTGCAGTTCACCACGAAAATTAAGTTGTCCAGGCGCTCGCGTGAAGCCAACGTGATTGAGCCCAAGGATTCGGGCTCATCCATTTCACCGTCACCGAGGAATGCCCAAACTTTCCCTCCCGTAGATTCCTTTAGCCCGCGATTTTCCAGGTATTTAATGAAACGAGCGTGATAGATGGCCTGAATGGGACCCAACCCCATAGAAACTGTTGGAAACTCCCAGAAATTTGGCATCAGCCAGGGGTGGGGATAGGAAGAAAGGCCGCCGCCGGGCTTCAACTCTCGGCGGAAGTTCTCCAGCTTTTGCACTGGAATGCGGCCTTCGAGGTAAGCGCGAGAATACATGCCGGGAGCGGCGTGTCCCTGAAAATACACAATATCGCGGTCGCCAGTTTCGGTGCGGGCACGAAGAAAATGGTTGAAAGCCACTTCATAAAGAGTGGCAGCCGAGGCATACGTGGAGATATGTCCCCCAATTCCATCCTGAACTTTGTTCGCGCGCACTACCATGGCTAACGCGTTCCAGCGGACGAGGCTCTTGATCCGCCTCTCCATCTCCTGGCTTCCCGGAAACGGAGGCTGTTGCCGAATAGAAATCGTATTTTGATAAGGCGTAGTCGCCGTGAAAGGTAGATTCACTCCCGCGGCGCGCCGTGCGTGCAACGAGAGTTGCTGCAGAAGCCGTCCAGCGCGTTCTGGGCCTCCCTTAGCCAAGACATAATCGAGTGAATCGAGCCATTCTCGGGTCTCGAGCACTTCTGATCCGTTGCTGCTGGTGTGAGCCTCTGTCGCCTTAAAAGTCTCTGCCACGTCTGTTTTCTCCAAGCTGTTTAGCGGAACTTCCAATCATAGACAATAATGTGGAATTTTGCTGGCGAGATTGCGGGCAGTCGGCGGACCTAGCGGATTTTCACAGTTTTGCCGTGCGACTCCGCCAAATTCGGCTCCTAAACGCATACAATGAAAAAATATCAGCGGAATAAGTGGGAGGACTCAGATGCCAAAAAAAGTTGCAGCCGGAAACCATCACTCAAAATTGAACTCACAGCCTCGCCTTCACCAGAGAGCGCATGAAATCCAAGAATACGGCACCGTGACTCATGCCTTGCCCTTGGATTTGGAAGAGCCAGTCAGGCTCGAAATGACAGAAAAGCTTAATCAGCTGCTTGCCGACACTATGACCCTGCGCGATTTGTATAAGAAATCGCATTGGCAGGTCGCTGGACCAACCTTTTATCAGCTTCACTTGCTGTTCGATAAACACTACGATGAACAGGTGGAACTCGTCGATACGATCGCCGAACGCATCCAGCTACTAGGCGGCTTGAGCATTGCGATGGCTCACGATGTAGCGGAAACCACTCAAATCGAGAGACCGCCTCGCGGAAGAGAAGAAGTACCAGTACAGATCTCTCGCCTGATCGACGCCCATCAAATCATCATCTCCGAATGCCGGGAGCTCGCCGAGAGAGCGGACAAGCTGGGAGATCAAGGCACCAACGATCTGGCGGTCAGCGACGCACTCCGCCTGAACGAATTGCAGGTATGGTTCCTCAGTGAACACTTGGTGAACATGCCGCTGGTCGAAGCTGTGGACACGGAAGCTGCTTAACCGTTCCCAATAGGAGAGATTTAATGACTGTGCTTCCCGGCATGGCAGATGCCGTGACCCGAAGATTGCCCAAAATCGTGTCTCCCAGAGGACATGCAATCGCCGATTACGCCACAATTGGCGTCTTCGCCTTGGCGGGTGGGTTATTTTGGCGAACCAATAAGCGGGCAGCCGTGGGGGCGTTCTTATGCGGCGGCGCTGAGCTGGCTCTCAGCCTGTTAACGGATTATCCAGGCGGCATTGCAGGAATAATACCTTTCCCTGCCCACGGCAAGATGGACGTGGGACTGGCGGCGGTAACGGCCACCATGCCGGAACTTCTTGGCTTCCGGGAAGGAAGGGGTTTCTTCCTCGCCCAAGCCGGTGCAATCACGGCCTCCGCCAACATGACCCGGTTTCGCGCCGGGAATCGACCTGCGAGACGGTCGCCGAGAAGGGCTTAAGGGAATTCTTTCAAACCGGGTCCCCCCTTGACTTACTCGTTAAGGTCGCCGGAGCCCCGCTGCGCTCCGATCCTAAGCGGACGTTCTTGCTCCGGTTTCCCCCCCTCGCGATTTTCAGGAAATGCCTGATCGCCGCTGAAGAGAAGAATAAATTAGCGTTGGTTTCGGGAAGCGCTTTTAGAAGAAACTAACTCTATAACGTTCATCGATTGCATCGAAAAAAATTGCGTTACGAATTCCGAACAAAGTGCTAAGCTTTGCGGCTTAGCTTTAAGTTGTTATCATTGCAAGCAGTTGTATCGCAAGGTAGAGGGACTAAATGAACTCTGGCGGGCAAAATCTACGGGCATTGCGTGAGCAGTTGGGTTTAACGATGAGGGATGTGGAAACGGCCAGTTCACGGATTGCGGAAAAACATGGGAATGATGAGTATTCGATTCCCCCCAGCCGTCTCTCAGATATAGAGACGAAAGGTATCGTCCCCAGTATTTTTCGGCTGTATTCACTGGCAGTGATTTATCGCAGAGACTTTCGTGAGCTTCTAAACAAGTACGACGTCGACCTGAATGCCATCCCGGACGATCTCGATTTGTCGATGCCTCCGAAGTCTCACTTTTCACATGTTTTGTCGGGAATCTCCGACGTCAAAGTGCCGGTCCGGATTGATCCTGGATTCGATCCCCGTAAAACCGCCAATTTTGGGCGGATGGTGGAGCAGTGGGGACTGGTTCCGCTCTCCTACCTTGAGCAATTCGCGAGTCGTCAATTCACCTATGGATACATCGGCAGCGAAGATCTCACCATGTATCCGCTCCTGCCGCCGGGAACTTTCGTGCAAGTGGACGAGTCGAAGAATAAGGTCCTCGATGGCGGATGGAGATCGGAATACGAGCGGCCGATTTATTTTGTGGAAACACGGAGCGGCCACACCTGCTGCTGGTGCACCGTAACCCGGGAAGAACTAATTTTGCAGCCTCACTCATTGTCACCCGTACCAGCTCGGGTCCTAAGATACCCTCAGGAGGCGGACGTGATCGGACAAGTCGTGGGCGTAGCTATGAGACTGGGGGACTGGCGTTCGACCGTCGGGCCTTCAGCAGCGCCGAAAGGGCCTGCAACACTGAATTAAGGTGACGGGCTGAACCAGGCCCTGGGGACGGCGGAAGCAGGTTAAGATCCGGATTTCGAAGTTTTTCCACGTAGCTCGCCGGTGGCAATCCAGTTGAGGCGCTGGAGGTATCGATCTCTTCGAGAAGCGACTTTATTGGGGTCGCCAAAATTTGGGAAACCAGCGACCGGTGGGTTTGTGCTAGCGCCTTTTTTGCGGGCAAGTCTCCATAGACCCGCGCCAATCCCCAGTGTTTGTACTCGCCATCTTTATTCTTTTCGTTAGAGCGCAGTCCTCCGAAATATTCCAGTCGGCGCAAGCAGCCCTCAAGCGCTTCCACGGTGGTATCGTGCAAGTCCTCGAGTGCAGATTTGAGCTTCATTGTCGTTTTAGCTCGTTCGAAAGGCGCAGTTCCGGCGCTGAGGAGAGGTTAACATGGGGCAATTGCGATTCAAAGGAGGATCAACAGAGCCGGGAAGTCCTTGTGTTCTCAATCCAATCTAACTAGGAAAACGGCTCCCTGCTCTGTATGCATATCTCGGGCTATTTCCTGCGCGCGACCGCGGTCATCGTTCAGCACACGGACACGCACCCACCAATCTCCGACTGGACTGTTGAAGCTGATGACCTTGGCTGAATGGTATCGACGGGAAATCTGACCGGCTAGCTTGCTCGCCGATTCCTGTTCGTCAAAGCCCCCGATCTGCACCGCCCAGCGCCCACCGCTATCTAAAGGACGTGGAGATTCGAGAACTTCCACCCGCACCTGCGCAATGCCGGCACGCACAACATCGATTTTGGCGGCAGCGGCGTGAGAAAGATCGAGAATGCGTCCCTCAATGAACGGACCGCGATCGGTTATGCGGACAAGCGCCGAATGTCCAGTCTTAACGTTGGTCACCCGTACGATTGAACCTAACGGGAGCGTGCGGTGCGCGGCGGTCATCGCATCCATATTGTAGATTTTGCCGTCAGAGCCTGGGCGATTGTGATAGGGCGCGCCGTACCAACTAGCAATGCCTGTCTCGACAAAAATAGGTTTGGCGTCGAGAGGTACTTGCAATTCTTTCGCATCATCATTCCCCGCTCCGCTATTTTTTGGGGATTGCTTTTTTCCCGCGGGATTTTTATCAGTTGAAGATTCTTTGACAGGCGGTGCGGGAGTGCTGTCACCAGTCGCGATCCCGGGCGGAGCGGGCACGGCTACGCTTGCGACTTTGTGCCGGCTGCAGCCGACGAGCGTTATAGAAAACGCAACGGCGAACAAAATCAAGCAACTAGAAGCGCTTACTTTGATCCCTGTTGTTTGCTGCGCTCCATGTAGTCGGCGAGGTGAGCCAGTTTCTCCGCCGCTGTGCGCAGCGCCTTGGTGGATTGTTGCCGGACTGCCGGTACCACTTCCTCGTTCAGATATTTGATGAACTCCGCCGACTCTTTCTCCAGACGAACGGCGGCTTCGCTCACCGATTTGTTTACACGGGCTGTCGTTTCGTCCACCTTGCGATTGAAGTCGGTCATAGAAGTTGCTCGAATCTGTGGATGCTAAAAGTGGCCACGATTTATTTGAGGAAACCAAGCAGGATCATTATTCCTCGTGGCGATGCCAGGGTCAACTGGGCGAACCCCTGATGCCAAGGCGCATTGAATGCCTCCTTCTGGCGAACGTACAATTCGTGCAAGCATGATGACTGATCAAAACAGTTCGACCGCGGACAACTTCTGGGTGTACAACACGGAACAAAAAAAGCATTTCCAGCAGAAATTGCTTGCTTGGTACGAAATAAATCGGCGCGATCTTCCGTGGCGCGCGGATCGTGATCCATACCGCGTGTGGATATCGGAAATTATGCTGCAGCAAACGCGCGTCGCTGCTGTGATCGAGCATTACCGCAAATTCTTGTTACGGTTCCCGACGGTTAAGACGCTGGCGCGTGCCAAAGAATCGTCAGTACTGGCTGCGTGGAGCGGACTAGGATATTACCGCCGCGCGCGAATGCTGCATGCCGCGTCGAAGAAAGTTCTGAAACTGCCTGGCGGAAAGCTGCCGGGCACCCGGGAAGCATTAGGCCGGCTTCCCGGAATAGGGCGGTACACTTCCGCTGCCATCGCCAGCATTGCATATGGGGAACCTATAGTGGCGGTCGATGGCAACGTTCACCGGGTCGTGGAGCGCCTTTTCGGGGGAATCTCTGGCACCGAGGAAGTCTGGAAGAAGACCGAGCAGTTACTGTGTCACGATAATCCTGGCGATTTCAATCAAGCCATGATGGAGTTGGGAGCGACGGTGTGTCTGCCGGGACAGCCGCATTGTCCTAACTGCCCCGTGACTGAGGAGTGCAGTACTCGAGGCTCGTTGTCCAAAATCGGTGGCAAAAAGCGGCAGAAGAAGCGGACAATCTGCTACGTGCTGGATGTACGAAACAGCTCAGTGTTTCTGGTGAAAAGATCGGCGCAGGCTGCGCTGATGCCGGGCATGTGGGAATTGCCAGAAATTCCGGTCAATCAAGGCGTCGACGTTCCGGCGTTCACTCTGCGTCATTCCATTACCGTCACGGACTATACGGTTCTGGTGGTCACGAAGTCGGTCGAGGCCACCATGTCTTCGGGAGAGTGGGTAAAAGACAATCGCGCAGGGACACTGCCGCTCACGGGGCTGGCCAGGAAAATCCTGCGAGAGGGAAAAGTCATCTAACAGCAGTGGGCTTAGACTAGGCTATGAACTGGTTGAGGAATCTTGTCGGAGGGAAAAGTATGACCGCTCTTAGCGCGGGGACCCAGGCTCCTGATTTCAATTTGACTTCTATCGATGGCAAGTCTTTCTCGCTGCGGGATGCTTTGGCGCAAGGGCCTGTGATCGCCGCTTTTTTCAAAGTTTCGTGTCCGGTTTGTCAGTATGCGTTTCCTTTTCTTGATCGCATTCATAAAAATTACGGAGGGCAAAAGGTAACGTTTGTCGGTATCTCTCAAAACGATAAGAAAGACACACCCAATTTCATGAAGCAATTCGGGGTCACGTTCCCCGTGTTGCTGGACGACACCAAAACGTTTCCGGTTTCGAATGCCTACGGCTTGGCTACAGTTCCTTCTATTTTTTGGATCGCGCAGGACGGGGAGATCGAAGTGTCCAGCGTTGGATGGTCGCGTCAGGATATCGAGGAGATCGCCCGCAAAGCGGCCGAAGCGAATGGAGCTGGCTTAGCGGCGCTGTTTCGCGCCGACGAACAAATTGCTGAGTTCCGTGCTGGTTGAAGTTCGAGAAACTAGCCCGCGGTCGCGGGCAAGACAGAAGATTTGGCTCATCAATGATTTCGGTCCTCCAACTTGGTACGCTCGATTACGCTACTGGCCTCCGTCTTCAGCAGAAGCTTATTGAACTCCGCAAAGATGGGCGCATCGGAGACGTTCTTCTTCTCCTTGAGCACTCGCAAGTCATCACCCTCGGGCGCAATGCTAAGGCATCCAACATAATTGCTTCTTCACAGGAGTTGTCTGATCGCGGCGTCGAAGTCTTCGAGTCTGATCGCGGGGGAGATGTGACCTTCCACGGTCCCGGGCAGCTGGTCGGATATCCCATCTTCGACCTTCGGGCCTTTCCCTCGACAGACGGAAAGCGGCAGACCTTGGGCATTGTCGAATACGTAAGGCGTCTTGAAGAAGTATTGATTCGATCGTGCGCTGAATTCGGAATCCAAACCGAACGTGTGTGCGGACTCACTGGAGTCTGGACCGCCACCAATCACGTAGGCACAGCCGCCCCCGGCTGTGCAGCCGAGCAAAGCTCGTCGAAGGACTTAGCGAACGAACAAGCGAAAATCGCCGCCATCGGCGTTCACGTTTCGCGTTCCGTCACCTCGCATGGCTTTGCTCTAAACGTCGACACAGACCTCAGTTATTTCAATTTGATTATTCCCTGCGGCATCGCGTCGAAGCCGGTAACTTCAATGGCTAAGGTTCTGGGTAAATCAATGGACATGGAGAAAGTTACGAACTCGGTGGTCCGCAATTTTGGGGACGTTTTTCAAAACCAGATTCTTTGGATGGAAACTCTGGAGGCACTGTTGGGTGAAAGGATCGGGGTGCCATTGAAGGTCCCTCCCGAGTTGCGCGAGATTCATAAAGAAGAAGAGACGTTTTGGGCATAGCGAGTTTCGTCAACCAGCGCGTCATTTTCGACTGGCCTGGGCTGAAGGCGATCAGAACCAATACCATGGATATTAGTTCCCCGTAAGAATCACATTGATAGTGTTGCTGTTTTGCACTGCGATTCCGAGCGATTTATCAATAGTTAATGCGGGAAAGCCGACTTGGGGGGCATATCCTTGCTGTTGATATTCTTCCGGCTAGTGGCTGCGATGCGGCGAACGCACACGTAAACCGTCAAAGTGAAGGCGAGCACCCCTGCCACTGGCCATGTATGCCAGGGAAACCCCGGAGCTACGTAGCCCTTGAACTCATGTCCGGCTGCGAAGATTTGAGCGAATGGAACTGGTGCAATAAAGAATAAATAGAGAGGCAAGCAGAGCAATGTTGAGGCAAGCCCAGTGGCGGCAGCAACTCGCGGAACAACAAACGTCAGAACAATAGCGAGGATGAACAGAGCAGTTCCAATGTTATCCATCGAGAGCAGCGGGCCTGTCAGCCACCCTCCACTAAATTCCGATTCTCCAAGACCCCTTGTAATTCGCAAATCCAGAAGGACACAGAGAAGACAACTGCCAGCCTGACACACCTGTTGGATATCAGGCTTCGTCAGCCTCAAAGTTCCTCCGTGTACGGTCGATTCTTGCAGGTTCACAAGTGAAGCACAAGATAACTGTTGCGATCAGGCCATAAGCGCTCACTGGGAGATTTCGGGTGTTTAACGCGACCTCGTAACAGTAATCAGCTAATTGAATCTGCTCCATATCGCGGTCACGCTGTTGCGAACCTTCCCGAGTAGAATCCACAGAGATCCTTCAACCTCGTGCTGGATTCCAATCGCAGTCCACGTTAGGATAAGTTAAGACGCGGCGAGCATGTCCAGGAAAATCAAGCCAACCAGGAACTCGGGAAATAATAAAAAGCGACTGACGTCGCCTTCTCACAATAACGGCACTGGAAACGGGAACGTCAAGGCGGCGAATCCCCAGCAGCGAACCTTCACCGTCCCTGACTTCCGCCTGGAGAAGCCTGCATTCACAGTACGGCAGAACTGCGAAGGGTCGACGATTTGTTACGACATAACAGGCGATCTGGACGCGCCGGTTCCACCCATCCGCGAGTCGAAATATCTCGACAAGAAGCAGTGCATTGAGATTTATCGCTGGATGCTGCTCAATCGAAAGATGGAGCAGGCGCTTGAAAACCTCTACAAACAGGGAAAAGTTGTAGGCGGCGTCTACTTCGGGCTCGGTCAGGAGGCCTGCTCATGCGCTTCGGCCTTTGCTCTGCATAAAGACGACTGGCTTGCTCCGATGATTCGCAATCAGGGGTCGCTTCTGGTCCGCGGATTCGCGCCACGCGACATGATGATGCAGTACATGGCGAAGGCCGACTCCCCCACCGGCGGCCGCGACGGCACTTCGCACTTCGGAGACATCCAGAAACGCAACATCGTTTCTCCGATATCGATGCTCGGCGACCTGGTACCGGTGATGGCTGGAGTTGCGCTGGGAGCGCGGCTCCAAGGGCGGAACATCGCAGTGATGACTTATATCGGCGACGGGGGCCAGTCGACCGGAGTGACTTACGAGGGCATCAATTTCGCCGCCGTTCAGGATCTGGGACTGGTGCTAATTATCGAAAGCAACCATTGGGGATATTCAACCCCATCCGAGTTGCAGTTCCGGGTCAAAGACCTGGCAGAACGCGCGATTGGCTATGGAATCCCCGGAGTGATTGTCGATGGCACCGATGCATGCCAGGTTTATGACGCGGCCCATGAAGCCTGCGAACGTGCCCGGAGCGGGAAGGGGACTACCTTAATTGAAGCAAAAATGATGCGCATGAAAGGTCATGCCATCCACGACAGCGCGGACTACGTTCCCAAAAAGATGTTCGACTACTGGCGCAAACGCGATCCCATTGCGCGTTTTGAAAATTATCTGATCAATACAAAGAAATGGCTGACGAAAGAAGAAAACACTAAATTGATTTCCGATCTCGAGCGGTTTCTCGAAGAAGAGCGCGAGGTTGCCGTCAACTCACCCATGCCCACCCCAGAATCGGCGGCAGGCGGCGTCTACTGCGAGCCTGGATGCCACGATATAAAACCCAAATACGCCACGCCGAAAACCACAGCCAAAAAATCAAGCGCAGTGAAAAGGCCCGAAGCAGCGCTGCACTTTAAGTAGGCTTCCTAAAATCCTGACTCTAGTGGCCGTTCGGGAATGACAAGGTTAGCAGCGTTTTCTGCTCCATCTCGTGCGCCTTTGCGGATCCCGTGGCAGGGCTGGCGCTCGCCGAACGCTTCACAGACAACAGCGGGCGCTCACCTGCGATTCGACGTAACCGGGGCAACATGAATGAGAGAGCACCCATGTTCGCGGGCTCTTCCTGCACCCAAACAATCTCTGCCTTGCCGTGCCG
>Ga0073928_10002889_pt1 | contig 28321 bp, 32 predicted proteins | sample PaiPotPPA55metaG_FD_76969 | JGI IMG/M metagenome (GOLD analysis project Ga0073928, IMG submission 76969) | Iron sulfur acid spring bacterial and archeal communities from Banff, Canada, to study Microbial Dark Matter (Phase II) - Paint Pots PPA... ...
AGATACGGCCTCTTCGTCGATATCAGACGGCTCAAGGCCGCTTAACGGAATAGTGTAATCGGCGTCACCGGTAACCGCGTCGATTGGAAACCAGACATGCACCTCATGACTTTCCTGAAGCCCTTCTGTGTGACCAGAGGGACACGAGAACCTAGCCGCTGGGATAATACGCTGCAGGCGGTCGGGGTCTTTTGCTTTGGGTTCTTTGGTTTTTGTCATCAGTGTGTCGCCTGCGCTTCCCTCCCAGCCGCACCCACAGCAGCGGGCGACGCTCGCACTATCCCACTCCTGCGAGCCGTCGTCGGACAATTCGGCATCGGTTCCGTTGGGCGTTAAGCGGACCCAAACGATAGCTTGAATGTCGACTGCGTTGTCGCGTTTGCAACAAGGACACCGCATACCAAATGTTTGCATAACTGTCGCCATGTCATTCTTCGTTATCCGACTAAAAGTGCCAGCGCGCAGTATATGCCTTGCACACTGCATCCAACATCGCATCATATTCGCCCTGTACGTTAATCCCGAGGTTTCGAGGGTCGTCGGGGCCCGGAATGTAGGGCGGATCCACGTTGTTTATAAACGCAGGCACCAACAGCACATAGTCGTAGCCCATGATGTGTGTATAGCCGGGCGGGCGGCTCCGAAGCTGGCGAAATTTGCTGACGGTGATCGTGGGATCGTTTGGTCGATTCATGCTGATTGCAAAATCGAATTCTTCCCACAAAGATTGGTCTCCTGATGACAGACGCGGCAATATTTGAGCTGCGAATTCGCCCGCCCGCTTTTTGAATCGGGGCTTAATGCCTTCAGGAACATTGAGCACGCGTTCAGCAACCCCGACTATAACAGTTGCCACCAACACCGCTTCGGCTTTCGCGCGATGCAATGCTTGCAAAGCAAGATCGAGATCATCGAAGCGATTAGTGCGGTTCCGATGCGCCGTAACAACAGACTTGTTTTCAACACAGAACCGGAGTTTCTCCAGATCGGGTTCTCCGGAATCGTCTGGTTCCCCCACGAGCAAATCAATTTTGCGTTTACGGTCGCCCGGGGTGCGGACGTTCAACCAGGATGCGATTTGACCAGCCACCAAGTCGGCGCTAAACGGCGCGCATCCCTCCTGTAGGTCGTGGAGTATCCCGCGGCTGAGGACGTTTGAGTGGTCTTCGAGCCGATGGTTGTGAAAGCCCCTAACCCTTATCCGCTGCATGACAGCGTCGAAGGGGGGTTGTCATCGTGCGGGAATGCCTTCGGGCGTTGTTAGCAAGGGCAGGCGGTGCTGCTGTCTCGACAGCACTTTGTGGTTTTGTGAATGCGCGAGTTCGTCGGGTACGGGCATTAGCTTGAGAATATTGCTCTGTAGGCGCAAGAAGCCGTTCGCGGCTCTCTGACAATATTCAGCGAGCCATCGCGACGCAGCCGTTGAATTTAGGTAGCGACAAAGTGTCTCGATATTCCGCGCATCCCTCGGGACGATGTAGTAGACGGAATGGCGCGGCACGAGAGATCCTTTACGATCAATCCAAAAATAAGGCTGCTCGGTAATGTCTTTGCAAAGAATCTTCGGTCTTAAGATATCGGCTAATGGTGGAGTCTCGTGGAACGCGTACCACGGTTTGCGCCGGGCGCACGTACGTTGCATCAGACGCTCTTGCCTGGTTAACAGGTACCGCCGCAGAGCACCGAGGTCTCGCTCGCCGAGCAATGCGCCCTGTCGATTGTACGGAATCAGCATGACCTGAGAGTGGTCTGTTATCTCACCCGGCAATCTCAACTGACGGCCGGCGATTGTGGCTCGCGCGAAGTTCGTCAATTCGGGTTCCAAGCGTTCCGATTCTCGGACGAATACATCATCGGCGCCGGTGGCCACTCCGCAGCTTACCCGGACACAAATGTCCTGCAACGTGGTGGTATGCGATTGGGGATGAGTGACACCGCGAATAATCGGCATCCACGACGCACTCCCATTGAGGGCGCACGGTTGATGACTTCCATCACGCAGACGAACCACGGACACTCTCGTGGGCGGCCGGTTAACGATCGTCGTGATCGTCGGATACGTCACAAGACCACTGAAGCTTTCCTCATTTACGAGCTCGATTTCTTCTATGGCATGTTTGCTCAGTAGGCGCCTCAGCGGAGCGGCCGTTTCGACGTACAGAAATTTCTCAGGCGTGATAAATACCATCCGCCCGCCGGGTTTGAGGCTTCCCAACGCGCGCTCGAAGAACAGCAGGTATAAATCGAAACGCCCTCGTGCGGTCTCGTACGTGGCGCGGTAGTTTCGCTTCTCGTCATCGGAGAAACCATAGATCGCAACGTACGGCGGATTTCCGATTATAAAGTCGAAGGATTCGGCCGGGCCGGTCAGGAAGTCAGCGCGCCTGACTTGTACGTTGCTTAACGGCTCGAAGTTAGCGCGCGCCACCCGCGCCCGGCGGGGATCGGATTCGATGCCCACCATTTTAGGCGCTTGCGCGCCCTGTTTAGCGCACCACCGTAGAACTCCCGCCAGGAAAGCCCCGGTCCCGCACCCGGGATCGAGCAGACTGTCAGCTTTCGTCGGGACACGACTCCTGAAAAGGCGATCCACCATGTGGTCCACGATTTTTGGTGGAGTCGGTACGAACCCTCTCATTGTATCGGCGTTACCGGTCAGAACTTCGACTTGCTTTCTTGATATCGGAATTCGTTCGCGTCGAAAATCACGCGAGGGCAAGTTATCGACATAAGACAGGGCTAACTGTTGATGGGATTTTCCTTCATTTCCGGCGTCTGGAACCGCCGCACCCGCTACCGTGTTTGGTTCCTTCGGTGTCTTTAAGATTGAAGGCGAAACCATGGTGAAATGATTTCGCTCTTCATTCGCTTCACTGTCAAGACCTTACGGTTGCCATCACCACCGCTCTAAACGTGAGCTATTCAAACTTATACGCAATCTTCATTGCTTCGCGGACTTCTTCCATTGTGGCCCGCGCTACTGCGCGGCCTTTGCTCGTGCCTTCTCTTACTATTTCGTAGACTTGTTTTCGGCTGTTGCGATAGTCGTTGCGGCGGTCGCGGATTGGGGTCAGGAATTTGTCCAGCGCTTCATACAGACGCTGCTTTACTTCGACGTCGCCTACGGTGCCCTTGCGATAGCGATCTTTCAGTTCCTCTACTTCCGGCTTATTCGGGTTAAAGACATCGTGGTAGGTGAAGACCGGGTTGCCTTCGACGTGGCCGGGATCGGTTGGATGAATCCGGGTCGGATCGGTGAACATCGACATCACGCGTTTGCGCACCAACTCCGGCGGGTCGCCTAAATAAATGCAGTTGCCCAGAGACTTCGACATTTTCGCGCCGCCGTCAGTTCCAGGCAGGCGCGGGACCGAACCCAGCATCGCCTTCGGCTCGATCAGCACCTTGTCATATAACCGGTTGAAGCGGCGAACGATCTCGCGGGCCTGTTCGATCATCGGCAGCTGATCCTCGCCGACCGGGACCAGATCGGCCTTGAAGATGGTGATGTCGGCGGCCTGCGAAATCGGATACGACCAGAAGCCGACCGGCACGCCCCGTACGAAATCGCGCTGCTTAATCTCCTCCTTGACCGTCGGATTACGTTCGAGCGTGGCGACCGTGACCAGGTTCATGAAGTAAATCGTCAGCTCGCATAACTCCGGCACCATCGACTGAACGACGAACTTGGCCTTTTCCGGATCGAGACCGACGGCGAGGTAATCGAGCGCGACTTCGAAGACGTTGGCGGCGAGGCTCTCGGGATGCTCGAAATTGTCGGTCAGCGCCTGGATGTCAGCAATCAAAATGTAGGTATCGTATTCATCCTGCAGGCGGACGCGATTCTGTAGGGAACCGACATAATGCCCGAGGTGCAACGGGCCGGTGGGGCGATCTCCGGTCAAGATTCTTTTTTTCATTTGTGCCGCAAAGCTTTCGTGACAATGAAGACCCAGTCAGAAAACCCCCACTTAACGTCCCCGTGGTCAGGGGGAGGGATTAAGAATTCGGTCCCCAAGCGTGGTCCACTCCTGTTTGTAAATAAACTTGCTGACGAACATGTCTGTTCATTTGGACTGCAGGAGCTTTTCTAATTGGCGGAGGTCGACCGCTATATCCTTCATCTCCGGGCCGGGTTCTGTCTCCAGGCACATCGGAATACCGGCGAAGCGGGGATCGTTCACCAGCCGCTGGAACGGCTCCAGTCCAAGATGGCCTTTGCCGATATGCTCGTGGCGGTCGACGTGCGAGTTCAGCGGCTTCATCGAATCGTTAATATGAAACGCGACCAGCCGTTTGAGGCCGATATGGCGGTCGAGTTCAGTAAACGCCTGCTCATAGCCATCGTCCGTGCGGAGATCATAGCCGGCTGCGAACGCGTGCTCGGTATCGAAGCACAGCCGCAGTCGCTCGTTCTCTTTGACCGCGTCGAAGATGCGAGCCATCTGCTCGAAGCGCGAGCCGAGGACGCTGCCCTGGCCGGCGGTGATTTCGAGCGCAATCTTCACGCTGTAACCGCTGCACGCCTTGTGCGCCTGATCGATTGACTCAGCGATACTCTTGATGCCCGCGACTTCGCCAGCACCCATATGCGCGCCTGGATGCGAAATCAGATATGGCACTTCGAGCGCCTCGCACCGTTCCAACTCGTCGATAAAAGCGGCGATGGATTTCTTGCGCAAATTCTCGTCCGTCGCGCCGAGGTTTATCAGGTACGAGTCGTGCGCAACGACCATCTGGATTCCGCTTTCCTTGCGCGCTTGTTTGAAGGCTTCGATCTCTTCGGCTGGAGAGGGTTTGGCGGCCCATTGACGGGACGAACGAGTGAAAATCTGAATGCATTCGCAGCCGATCTGATTTCCCCGTCCGAGCGATTGGCTCACGCCTCCAGCGATCGACATGTGCGCGCCGAGGAGCGGACGCGTGGCACGGACCGATGATTTTGCATGCGTGGAAGTTGGCATAAAGATTTTTTCGCGCAGGTCCCCCGACTCAGCTTCGGATCTTATATGAAATTACGGGCTTGCGGTTTAGCATGTGCTTGAGCTGAACGACGCAGAACCCTCACCCTGTCCCTCTCCCGCAAAGTAGCGGACGAGGGGCTTGAGAGTTGGTACGAACGCCCACTCCATCCATCATTCCTAGGACACTGGTTTGAATTTTGGCAGGGTTACCTCCTTATTGATGTCGTCGAACCAGAGTTCGACCGGCATTCCGACCCGAAGCTGTTCGGGCGGCATATCCGTGACCCAGGTGGCGAGGCGTGGACCTTCTTCGAGTTCGACGATTACCGCGGCGTAGGGGACGTCATCGGTGAAGGCCGGATCGAGCGGCTGGTAAACTGTCGTCCAGCAATAAACCGAACCGCGTCCTTTCACTGGCGCCCATTCCCATTGCGGCGAATGGCAAGCACTGCACATCGGGCGCGGCGGATGACGCCAGACGCCGCAACTTTGGCAACGTTGGAGGCGCAGCTCGTGATTGTGACACCATTCATAGAATTCTTTGGTGTAGCCTTGCAAAACGGGCAGTCGCTTTTCCATGGGATTGTGCCCTGTCACCGGCGCAGGATTGCCATTGAGCCGTGGCCGTGCCCACCCCACCCGGTCACCAGGCCCAGCTCGGCCTCGTTTACTTGACGGGCTCCGGCTTCATGGCGGAGTTGGACGACAGCCTCAACCACGTGATTCATTCCCGCGTTGTGCGCTTGCGACAGCAGCCCTCCATGAGTATTAACAGGAAGCTCGCCGCCGAGTTCGATGCGGCCGTTCTCCACGAACGGCCCGCCCTCCCCTCTTTTGCAAAAACCGGCAGCTTCCAGTTGCAGGACTAGCTGACCGGTAAAGCAGTCATAGATTTCGGCGAAGTCCATATCGCTCGGCTTCATTCCCGCCATCGCGAATCCTCGGGGCGCGCAGTAATCCAAGCCCATTTTGAGTATGTCGTCGCGATTGGGCAGGTCATGAGGCGGGTAGGGATGTCCCGAAGCAACGCCCATGACATAGATGGGCCGTTTCGCATCCTTCGCACGGTCGGCCGTGGTCATCAATAGCGCAGCGGCGCCATCGGTTTCGAGGCAACAATCGAGCAGACGGTATGGATAGCTAACCCATCGCGACGCGAGATAATCTTCCAACGTCATCGGAATTGCCTTCATCACTGCGTTCGGATGCATTTGCGCGTGCCTGCGCATCGCCACTGCGACGGCGCCCAACTGCTCGTGGGTGGTGCCGTACAAATGCATGTGACGCTGCGCCATCCACGCATAATGTTGTGGCGGGGCCGCTACACCGAAGGGCGCGTAATAGTCCCTGATGGTGCCGGCCGACTGCAGCCCGGTGCCCGGATCGGCGTTCATTTGCCGCGCCCGGCGGCCTGAGTAGAAACGGCTGCACAGCGGAATGAGCGCGTAATGAGCGATTCCTGTTGACAAGGCGGTGACTGCACATTCGACCGCTGACACGCTCATCGCGCCGCCCATTTCTTGAAGGGACGCGGTATAGTGCAAATCCTGCAGGCCGAAGTTCGCGATAAAATCGCCGGCCGTGCCGCCGCCTCCGGCCCCTCCCGGCAGAATTACGGCGTCGATAATTTCGGGCTTGATTCCAGCATCTTCAATAGCGCTGACGGACGCTTCCAGTGCAAGCTCAAGCGCACTCTTTTTGGTGCCTCGGGTGTAAGCCGTTTCTCCAATGCCGATAATGCAGGTTCGATCTCTCAACTCTGCAGACTCTGACATATAGGCCTCCACAAATTAATTGGATTCAGTGACTGAGGACATAGTTCAGCGTTGAAGTTTTCTTCACCGAGTCAGCGAGCGCCGATACGTCCTCTGCCCTGGGACGGATCGGGCTCTTCTGCGATTATCTTCGGAAAACACCCTTGTTGCTCCCAGATCGTTCTTGCTTGGAATTCTTTTGCCAAGTACCAGGGTTATCAGGCACACAGTTCGCCCTATCCCCGGCCGATAAACGGCATCTTGGTTGCCATGATAGTCAGGAACTGAACGTTGGTGTCGAGCGGCAGGCTTGCCATGTAAACGACCGCTTCCGCCACGTGGCGAAGGTCGAAGGTTGGTTCGGGCGCAATCAAGCCGCTGGCCTGCGGAACTCCCTGTTCCATTCGCTTCGTTAACTCCGTGGCCGCATTGCCGATGTCGATCTGGCCGCAGGCGATATCGTATTTGCGCCCGTCGAGCGACGTCGACTTGGTCAGGCCTGTCATCGCATGTTTGGTTGCGGTATAGGGGGCAGAATGAGGCCGCGGTGCATGAGCCGAAATCGAGCCATTATTGATGATGCGACCGCCGCGTGGATCCTGCGCCTTCATTATGCGAAAGGCCTCCTGCGTGCACAAAAATGCGCCCGTCAGATTGGTTTCGACCACAGCCTGCCAGCGGTCGAAGGGCAGATCTTCGAGCGGAACCGGCGGCGCGCCAATTCCTGCATTATTGAAGAGCACATCCAGCCGGCCGAAGCTTTCGCGGGTCCGGGCGAACAGATTCCGCACCGACTCAGGGTCGCGAACGTCGGTCTGGACAACCAGCGAAGGCGAATTGAAGCCGCGGCCATCTGCTGCTGATTGCTCGAGCAGTTCGCGGCGACGGCCCGCGAGTACTACAGCGTAATGCTCGCGAAGGAATGCGAGCGCGACCTCCTTTCCGATTCCGCTGCCCGCCCCGGTAACGATGGCTGTTTTGTTTGCCATTTGGGCACTTCTCCTTTTTCCCGTCATTATGAAGCTCACATGAAAATTCGCTATAACTCAAAGCGACGCGTGGCCGAAACGCCCCGCAACATACGCATCACAGCAGGCTAAATAAAAAATGAGCACACTACCGCTTGCACGGTTCAAGGTGATCGACCTTACCCGCGCCCGCGCCGGCCCGACCGCCGTGCGTCAACTGGCTGACTGGGGCGCGGAAGTGATCAAGGTCGAGGCGCCGGAGGAAACGGCCGAAGTTGGTTCGCGCAATAGTTCCGACTTTCAAAACCTGCATCGCAACAAACGCAGCATCACTCTTAACCTGAAACATCCGCAGGCGGTCGAAATTCTCAAGCGGCTGGCCGCGCATGCGGATGTGCTGGTCGAGAATTACCGTCCCGACGTGAAGCGTCGGCTCCGCATTGACTACGAGCGGATGCGCGAGATCAATCCCCGGATCGTATACGCCAGCATTTCAGGCTTCGGTCAGGACGGACCGTACAGCTCTCGGCCAGGACTCGACCAGATCGCGCAGGGGATGGGCGGTCTGATGTCGAACCGGTTTACCCGGACAAGGGCCGGTGCGGGCCGGCATCGCCGTCGCCGACGTCACCGCAGGGGTGTTCTGCGCGATGGGCGTTCTCATCGCCTTGTTGGAGCGCGAGGTGTCGGGGGAAGGTCAATGGGTGCAGGCGTCGCTACTCGCCGCGCAAATTGCGCTGCTCGATTTCCAGGCCGCGCGATGGCTGCTCAATCAGGAAGTACCGGAACAGGCCGGCAACAATCATCCGACCGCGGTGCCAACGGGAGTGTTTGCCACTGCCGACGGCCATATCAATATCGCAGCGTCAGGCAATGATTTGTTTGCACGGCTGTGCAAAGCGCTCGACGCGGAACACCTGGCGAAGCATCCCGATTACTCCGGTGGCCGCGTACGACTGCGCAATCGTGATCAGCTCAATGGCGAAATCGAAGCGCTTACGCGCGCGAGGACTTCTGCTGAATGGATCCAGCGGCTCAATGCGGCGGGCGTGCCATGTGGTCCGATTTATCGGATAGACGAGGTTTTCGCGGACCCTCAGGTCCAGCACATCGGAATTGCCCGCACGATCGAGCATCCGCAACGCGGGCCTCAACAGCTTGTCGGCCAGGCAGTGGAATTGAGCCGCACGCCGTGGTCCCTGCGGATGCCGACGCCGGACAAAGGCGATAGCACCGAATCAGTGCTTGCCGGCCTGGGCTACGACAACGAAGCAATCGCGAAATTACGGACTGACGGGGTAGTCTAAATGAACTTGCGGGGACGGCTCTCGAAGCCGCCCCGCGTTTCTCCTCTTACCTTCGAACAGAATTCGCACAGCGGCAATCGCATTTTAATTTGTTCGTAATCGCCGTCCTTCGTTTTCCGCATACCGGCGGCTAGATTCGGAGGCGAAGGCTCGATTGGCGCTGCTGCCGACCCGCTAAGATGTTGCTTCAGTTGTTCTGTCGCCAGCACGAGTCACGATCAAGTGAGGCAGCGTAGGAGCATAAGAAACAAGGAGGCGCGATGCGCTATATCAGGAAGGTTGCGGGCTTAGTGGCATTGTTGGTGCTGGTGCTCAGTGGAACCGCCGGTAGCCAAATATTGATCAATGGCGCGGGATCTACTTTCGGTTATCCAATTTACTCGAAATGGTTCGACGACTACGTCAGGATCGACCCGGGCGCACGCTTCAATTACCAATCGATTGGGTCAGGCGGTGGCATTATGATGCTGCGAAATCGCACCGTCGATATTGGAGCAAGCGATGCGCCGCTTAGTGACGCGCAGGCCAAGGCAATGCCCGCCCCCGTCCTGCACTTGCCATCGGTGATGGGGGCTGTGGTACTGATGTACAATCTGCCGGAGTTGAAAAATCAAACTATCAAGCTCAGCGGCCCGCTAGTCGCTAATATTTACCTGGGAAGGATTACCAAGTGGTCCGATCCTTCGATCAGCCAATTAAACCCCGGAACCAATTTTCCGGACGAACCAATCCAGGTAGTTCATCGATCTGACGGCAGTGGAACAACGTACATCATCTCCGATTATCTCAGCAGGGTTAGTCCTGAGTGGAGCGAACGGGTAGGACGTGGAACCTCACTCAAATGGCCAGCCGGTCTGGGCGGCAAGGGTAGCGAGGGCGTCACCGGTCTGGTGCAGCAAACACCGGGCGCGCTCGGCTATGTCGAATTGACCTACGCTCTGACTAATCATATTCCGGTCGCCACTATACGTAATCACGATGGCAATTGGGTCGAACCGACTCTCGAAGGTGTTACGGCCGCGGCTACCGGGACATCGGGTAATATGCCGGCGGATTTCCGCATTTCGATTACTAACGCACCTGGAGTGCAATCCTACCCAATCTCATCGTTCACCTGGCTGCTCGTATACCGGCAGCAATCCAATCAGGGCAAAGGCCAAGCAATCGTCAATTTTCTCAAATGGGCGCTGACTGAGGGGCAAAAGGATGCGGCGCCACTCAATTACGCACCGCTGCCACAAGCCGTCGTAAGCCGGGAACTTGAAGCACTAAAACAAATCAGCGTTCCTGCAAACTGATGATCTCAAAACTCAGACGCCAATGGCAATTCTACGGCCGGAGTTCGACGCCATTACGATCATTGTTGAGTGCGGGATCGTTTGACGGCGCGCACATCAGTTCGCGCGTACCAGGATATGCCGCGCCCACGGGCGTTTGGACTGCCGAAGAAAGTTGATAGAGCGGCGGTGCCGGCGAGGAAAATTGGCGCCAGCAGCCGTATCCCCCTGCTATTGCCACTAGACAATATATTGCAAGGAATTTGCGCATGGTTGACCCCTGACGGATGTTAGCGCGCACTCGTCCGCAGGCGCGAGCGCGGCTTGCTCGTTTTCGTTCGCGATTTCGACGAAGATGAATGACTCCGCGAACTGCTGGAGGCCTTGCTTGAACCACCGCGCGAAGTCTTCTTGGCTGGTACTTTAGCGCCCTTTTTCCGCGCCTCCGACAACCCAATCGCGATCGCTTGCTTTGGGTTCTTTACCTTGCCGCCGGATTTGCCAGATTCGAGCTTGCCTCGCTTCATCTTGTGCATGGCACGCTCGACACTCTTCGACGCTTTGCGACTGTATTTTCGCGGCATAGTGATCTATCCCCTTCGGTCGTAGGGAAACGCAACCTCCGTGCCATCGAAGACTCTCCGGCACGAGACGGTGTATCGAAATGCCTCCAAAGTGTGGTTGCGAGGTTGCGGGTCCAACCAAAGTCACGATGATTAATTCCATCGCTCTGACGTGCATACGATTTGACTATATTCTCATTTAGCCGAAAGACATTCCGACAGATGGAGACGAAACAGGCGGCACCACGAGACTGAACGCCTGCGCACCTGATTAAACTCCCCCCGACCACGCCTGGTTGCGAGGCGAGCTGCCTCCCGTGAGCATCAATCTGCAACCGCTTCATCGGCGGAAGGTTGATTACATTACCACGCCTCGGTCGAGGTCCCGTGAGCAGCAAAGCTGTGGCCACCGCCGCGAACCGCAAATGGGTAGATTACGGATTCGCGCGAAATCCACCGGATGCCGGTCGTCGGACAGGGGTCGATCAAGCTGCAAATCCGAGCATGCCGCTGGTTAGTGCTTCATGAGCTAAACAATTGGTGCGCACGGCCGGATCGAAGGCTCGATGCCTCAGGCTATGCGGGCGGAATCAATTCAAAATGAGGTGATTTGCCAAGGATACGGTGAAGACGTGGGATATGCTTCCATTTTGTCTATCGTCGCCAACCATCGGATATACGCCGTAGACCAGCTCGCTATTTGTACGCCTTTGATGCCATAAGACGCTCTTTGTTAGAATATATATTTATTTAGTATATTGCGGCGTATCCACCATCTATGATAATCCATATATTAACGCCATCAGTCTGGAGGGCATATCTGGCTAAGACGAGCGTCCAACTAGCACAAACGATCCGTTGAAGCCCCGACATTGTCGCCTTTCGCGCGGCGGTGCCATTCGCTCGTGCTCCAGTTGACAGGCACCACATGAGCACACCTGAGAAGTCGATCTCACAACGGACATTCGCCGCGATTCAACAAAGCACGCCAGTATGCTGGTCGGTGGCGACCCGCGGGAGCGTGTGCGATGGTCCGAAGAAGCTCCGGCCATCAGTGTCGTGCCGTGGCGCAAAACTCAGATGAATGGCCGCGTCAACGGCATCGTGGAGTAGTAAACAGCGCTGCGTGGCGTGAGGCTCCGCAATCCAGGCTGCGATTGATCGGGACGGATAGTTTATGAAACGCACGACGACCAAGCTCGGGGAATTCTTGAGAGCTCGCCGCGAAGCTTTAGGCTTTACTCAGCGCTCGCTGGCCCAAAAGCTTGGGGTTGAAGCGAGCCACGTGGCCTTCATCGAGAGCGGGCGGCGCAAGCCATCGCTCAAATTAGTCGCACGCATTGCGGACACGCTTGGCCTCGATCGGCAGGACGTTCTAATCCTCGCCCATCCCGAAGCGGGAGTTCTCCTCTCTCCAACCGAATCCGAGCCAGGCAAGAAACCGCCGTTGTCGTGGCAGCGATTCATCAAAAATAGCGCGCTTTTGGCTCGTTACCACGTGACTAAGCCCGAGCTTCAGGTGCTCGAACATCTGAGTCTGCTCGGGACGGCTATCTCGACCAAGGAATTCCTCGCTATTCTCACGCTGATTCGGGATTTCCCTGAAGGCGATTAGCTCTGCCCACGGGAACCGCCTTCAGGACCAAGCCCAAGCTCTCCCCTACCCTGGTGCAAGATCGTCAATTCGAATGTTCACATCTTGGGCGCGCTGCTTCACGTTTTAAACAGAGCGAATCGGCGCCGCGCACAGCGTTATGCTGTATGAGGCCGCCGGGGCGGGTTTCACCTGTACTCAGAGTCAGGCCAGCTCCTCGTAAGCTTCAGGCCGTCAGCGGCGGCGTCGCTGCGTAGGACATGGGCCTGCAGCCGATCGCTGTCGCACCAGAGGCGCGTATGTTGTTTCGGCGTGACTCAGAAGTACTCAGGGCTGCGGCCTACCCCAGTCATCATCAGAGTGTGTTGCCGCGCGCCATCCCGCATTACCCGGGCTACTACTTCCGGCGCCTTGGTGAATGGTTCCATTCCAGCTCCTCCACTGAAGAGGATCGGACCTGATGATTGCGTTTCACCTGTGGTACAAGGACACTTCTCGATCCCTCCGGTCTGACAAAGCATCAATGATTTTCGGCGTGTGAGCATCAGGCTAAGCAGGACAGGCAAGCACTCTTAGATTCCGATCTTCAGGAAAACCTTCCGAATGCTCCTACTTCATCCGCATTTCGGGCGCATCCCCACGGAAGGTTTCTTTCAGGCCCGACGGTAGTGTGAATAGGAGGCCGCATCGATGGAGAAGCCGCTTGGCGAACCAACCATGGCTAATCATACACGCCTAGCCAGCGACTGCAGGTTGGCCTTGCTCATGGCCATCGCCGTGCTTTTCGTCGCGGCGTGCGGCCCGGCGGCGCAGATATTCATCCGGGGTGGCCGGAGACAACTTCGTCCTGAGCTGCAACCCGCTGTGCCCGCCACCAGGGTACTTGTATTCGCTATGGACGGTGCCGGTTACGAACAATTCATCAGGGCGATCTCGTCCGGAAAAGCGAAGAACATCATGGAGCTGATGGGCCGCCGCAAGAGCACGGAGATTTACGAGCATGCCTACTCGATTTCCAACGCCATCAGCGTTCTTCCGACCACGATGCCCGCTTGGGTCACGATTTTCACCGGACAACCACCGGCTTATACGGGCGTGACCGGCGATGAGTTTTTTATCCGCGAACAGAACCGCTTCTACGCCCCAGTGCCAGTTTCGGTCGATACCCACGAAGATACCTACCGGGTGCTCAGCAATGATCTGCTCGGTAAGCTCATCGCTACGCCGACACTGTATGAAGTCGTCAAGGTGAGATCATATGTTTCACTGAACGCCGTCTATCGCGGCGCAGACGTCTTCACTGACCTCGACCGTGCGACCTACGTGACTATTGCGGCCGACGTACTGAAATCAGAAATCCCCGGAACGAAGCCCTCCGACAAGGTTGTTGCTCGAATTGACGAAGATGCTACAACGGCCGTGATTAAAAACCTCAAGCAGCATGGTCTTCCTGACTTGCAGGTTGTTTATTTTCCGGGTATCGATCTTTTTACTCATCACACGCCTGATCCCCTGAGTAGCCAGGAGCTTTACCTTGAGACGGTGACCGATTATTCAGTCGGACGCATTCTGGACTACTACCGCAAGGTGGGCGGACTGGATCGCACCTACGTCTTCTTTATTGCCGATCACGGCCACACGCCAACCCTGCCCGACGGCGATCATGCACTGGGCGGCGAGGAAGGGGCCGACCTGCTCCCGCAGTTGCTGAGACACGAGGGGTTCCGCCCCAGACCATTCGCACTTAACCCCGTTCCCGGCCAACAAGATTACCAGGCAGTGGTGGCCTACCAGGGTGTAGTGGCGTACATCTACCTAGCCGATCGCTCGCTCTGTCACGAGAAGGGAAAGCATTGCTGGTGGGGAAGACCGCCCCGGCTAAAAGAGGATGTAATGCCGGTGGTCCGGGCGCTTTATCGTTCAGGGCAATATGGGGAGCCGATTCCCCAGCTTAAGGGCAAGCTAGATCTAATATTCGCGCGCGAGCCGGCCGCGCCGGGGCAGAACACGCGTCCATTTGACATTTTCGACGGTAAGAACCTGCGCCCGATTTCCATATACCTAGCGAGTCATCCGAGGCCCGATTTGATTGAGCTTGACCAGCGAATGAAATGGCTCGGCACCGGTCCTCACGGCGACCGCGCCGGCGACATTGTCGTGCTCCCTCATTTCAGTATCAAAGACCGGATCAACCAGCGCTACTACTTCGGCCCGAAGTACTATTCCGAGCACGGCAGTCCCTCCATACAGGATAGCCATATCCCTTTCGTGCTTGCCCGGACTACCTTCTCCGGCCAACAGCTGCGTGCGATCGCAAAGCCGACGATCGACGCGGAGCCCATGCAACTTAGTGTCGTTCCGCTGATCCGCAGACTACTAAGGCCTGATATTGCGGCCCTGGAAGCAGCGGCAAGATAGCGGGCCCCGGATCAACAAGATGCTAGGTTGAGCTCACCCGTTACGCGCGGTGGGGGGAGCAGTCGAGCTGCGCACTGATTCCCAAAGAAAATCGGGCTGGGCCAAACCGGTCCGCCGGTACGCGCTCGGGAGTCTCACCGGCGACACTGAAAGAGGTACAGGTGAAGGCTTCTAGCACCCGGTCATAGTCCTCGTGTGCGTCAAGTGGCGTACAACAGCGCGACCCCGGCACCCCAACGCGTGCTACGAAGGGTGCGCGATCCCGCACGCGAGACCGAAATCCCTGCCTCGCGGAGATAATAGTGGCGCGGGGGGAGATTGCCTGATAAGTGAGTGGGACGAAAGGTGCGACACTGCGGAAAAAGAGGTGGCGGTCAGTCGTCGTCGCTGACTTGGTATTTACGCAATGTCCCCGCGCTGGAGTTGAGTTTTTCATTGAGTTGTCGCGTTCTGTGCCGCCGGTGAGTTCCTCGGCAACAGCACAGCGATCTGGAAGAGCCGATCGTCGCGCTTGATCCAGATCTACGATCTCGCCTGGCACCAGATCGCGCAGCGCTTGTTGGAGATCAACCAGGTCGCGTACGCGTATGCGTCCGTGGCGATAATCAGGTCGGATCTCACGATATAGAAGGGCTTTAGGCAATGGGCCACGTGCCCTCCTCTCAAGCCGGCGAGGGCTGCCGGACTATGGGGAGTGACATTCCTGATCGCGACGCCGTCAAACATTCTATCGTCTAACCGGCTCGCGCCGTCTTCCACGCGGACTCCGATCAGACGCCGGCAAGTGCCGCAGCGAAGGCAGGCGGACCCGATCGTCGTGTTAACTGGGCGAGCGGCGAAAAACTAAGATCGTTTGGCTCCACTGTTCGGCATTTGTGGCTCGGGCTAATCTGCCCTAGATTTGTCGGTTAAGACGATGGAGGGAGCTATGCCTGTCACGATTTCGTACGATCTGAAAACGGAAGACAACAATCAGCGCAATTATCTTCGGAGCATCCTTGAGCGTTTCGGCTGGAAGAGGCTCGGGGGAAGCGTTTTTCGCTACCCGACTAGGCTAGCCGGCTTGGCGCTGCGAATCACGGAAAACGGAGCTAAGAGTTTTATCTGGGAAGGACGAGTCCGAGGCCGCCCCAGGCGAATAACGATCGGCGCACATCCCGCCGTATCCGTCCTGTTGGCCCGGAGAGAGGCTATCAAAATTCGGGCTGCCGTAGCGGAAGGCCGAGTTCCGAGTTTGGAGCGAGAAGCGCAGCGAAGAGAATCGACGTTAGGCGACTTGGCGGGCCTATATGGAGCGGCACGCCAAGTCGCACAAACGAAGTTGGAAGCGCGACTCCCAGATGATCGATGGATATCTGTCGAAATGGAAGAATCGCAAGCTTTCAAACATCAGCGTCGACGATGTGGCCCGCCTCCACGACAGACTTGGGAAGGAAAACGGCCGTTATGCGGCTAACCGTACCGTCGCGCTACTGCGAACAATGTTAAACCTTGGGCGTCATTGGCGCCTTTTCGATGGGCCGAATCCGACCGAGGGAATCAAAATGTTCCGCGAAGAGAAGCGAGAGCGCTTCCTTTCGCCGGAGGAGCTCAGACGTGTGAATGAGGCTCTAGCCGAAGAGCCCAACGTCTTCTGGCGAGAGTACTTTCCATTGAGCCTCTTGCTGGGAACCCGCCGCAGCGAGCTTCTATCCGCGAGATGGGCTGACATTGATTTGGAGCAGAGAACCTGGCGCCTTCCAATGACCAAGGCGGGGCGATCGCATTTGTTGCCGTTACCGACTCCGGTAATAGACATACTTGCGAGTCTGGCTAGCCGCGACAAAAGCGAATGGGTTTTCCCGGGCTCAGGTTCAACCGGCCATCTAGCGGAACCAAAAAAGGCTTGGCAGCGAATCCGAGAACGCGCGGGAGTTCCCGATGTTCGAATCCATGACCTGCGCCGGACGTTAGGAAGCTGGCTCTCCGGACAAGGGTATAATCTCCAATTAATTGGCAAGGCTCTGAACCACTCCAGTGTTTCGACTACGCAGGTTTATGCCCGGCTGGATATTAATCCACTGCGCGAAGCGCTTGAACGAAACTCGGTTGATGTTTGGAGGCACTGCTCAGAGCGAGAAGCTGCCAGGCTAATCTCTTCTTTTGATCGGTCTCAAAATATCGAGACGTGGCAAAGTACCCACAATCGGGTGCAAGGTCTCACGCGGCATGTTTTCGACCGAAAGAGAATTTGTCATCCAAGCCTATAGTGGCCGCGAGGTTACGGCACTCGTGGACGAGCGGAGTGTTATCGAGCCAAGGCGGCCGGTCCCCCCGGCGAATCACTCAATGGAAGAGTATAGGTTTTCGTCGTTGAGATGCACAAAGAGTCGGGTATCGCCTTGGTGGATTTGCCGCAACCGGGTTTTGAAGTCGGCCACAGGATTGGAGCTCCCTCGGAATTGCTCGGAGACCGTACAGACGCATCCACGTGAAGAAAGGCAGACGGCCCAAGTTGATCGTCGAAGCCAGCCCATTTATGGCGTGAATAGGAAAAGAACGAAGCCGGATGCGTAGGCGCCGGCCGTTGAATTTAGGCGGCCGGCACAAGGTCCTGCCTTTTTCAGGCATTTCCGAATGAACTTCGGTATAAGGCCTCGACCTGTTCCGTCTCGTCGTCGGTAAACGCGGAGAATTCTTCCTCGCGCGCTCGCTTCGAAAGCCGGCCACCTCCTTGCCTCAGGAACCGATGAAGCAAGTCGATCTTGCTAGCCGGCATATCGACGATTTTTTGAACCGACCGCGAAAAGCGATCGTACGATTCCAAATAGGCGACCTCTCCTGGAAGGTCCTTCTCCACCGTTTGCTTGACGCATTCATAGACAAACTCCGCATGCGCTGTCGCATCGAAATATCGATAGTAGTCTGCCGTGTCGTTCAGTACTTCGACGTTCCCGTCTTTCTTGGCGCGCCAATCGATCAATTCGAGGAGCGGCCGCGAATGTGATTCCAGAACTCGCCTATACGAATCGATGTCCCTCAGGATTGCGGCGCTCACGGGGAATACCAAACCGGGCGGGTTGTAACCGGCAGCGGCAAGCACATGATGGATCAGCCATCTGTGAAGCCGCCCGTTACCGTCTGAGAACGGATGGATATATACGAACCCGAATGCACAGACGGCAGCAACAACAACCGGATCAACTTCGCCTTTGACGCCGCGCTCTGCGTACGCGATCAAGCCTTGCAGCAAATTGCTGAGATCCGCAGCGCGTGCACTCACGTGGTCCGGAATCGGCTCGTTGGTAGTGCGGTCATGCGTTCCGACGAATCCGCCTTCTTGCCGTAATCCCAGACGAACGAAACGCGCGTCGCCAATGACAATCCGTTGAAGCCTTTCGAATTCTTCTATGCTCAAGTGGACCGAGCCTGCTTGACCGATTATTTGTCCCCAGCGCTGAGCGCGCTGAACCGACGGTCGCTCCCCCTCAATCCAGAAAGACGATTGGCTATCACTCAAAAGCAGAAAAGCCGCCGCTCGCGCCATGATATCTCGGTGTGTCCGCCCAATCACGTCGAGTGCCCGTTGATCAAGCATCATATGTTCGTATTCTTCCAGCGCCTCGGTTCGCCGCGCCATGGGACAAAAGGCGCGTGTTCCGGGCAGGTTGTCGATCACCTTATGTCGCTTTGAAAGTGCGCCGCCCTTCAATCCGAATTGGTTCTTTGGATCGACAATCGGTACCGCCCGCACTTTTCCAGGATCGGCGATCTCGAGGCGGCGATCTGTAAGCCACTCATACACGTACCAGAGTCTACGGGCGTACGTTCCCGTAGGCCTTGCTCGAACCGCGTCCGCGATTTCCGAACCCTCTACTTGTTTGAACACCGCCGATAGAACGGCGAGATCGACGCCTTCCCACTTGAGCCCGAACTCGAGATGTCCTATAAGCGTATCTGCCGGAGCGTGACGCGGCGTCAGGAGCTGCCACGCATCGGTAGAAATCGGGTGATGTCGTAGTGCTATGCCGGCGAGTTTTGGCGGTACCGGCACTTTCAAGTCGTATTTTTCGATAAGCGCAGCATATCCGGCTAAAGTCGCTGCTTCCGGCAAGGCTCTTCCGCGAAAATTTCTCACGCTCTGCGATTTTCGTTCACGCATGCCGTATTATGCGTGATAGCTTCACCATCGATCAAGCTGTTCGCCGATTCTGTGGACATCGGGGTGACCGTTGGCGACGGTGGAACCGCCGGACGGCGTGGCGGAGATACCCTAGATACGTGATCCCGCATTACCGCATCTATGGCAATGCCCCGCGCGCCAAGTACTCAAGAAAGTGCTCGGTTGTCTGGGCAGTAGTTATGAATGACGACGGAATTGTATCGCTGCTGTGCGAGAAACTCTCTGAGCTGATCGACCAGAACGCTGCGGTCGTGTGGCATAAGAACCCCCTGGCTGAATTGAGATAAGAGCCGATATTTCTGCCGATGAGACACACCTGTAGGAAGGCAACGTGATATTAGCTTAAGCGATCATTGGCTCGCCGCTGTGGAACCAATCTCGGAGGACTACATGCCGTCATCGAATCTTTTGACGCTGCGTGCGATGGCCTACAAGGAATTGAGATGGACCGAGGTTGAAATTTGGCGGCACTGAGTTCGATTCGGAAGCACAATGGAAATGGAGCGGGCGAACTCCCACGATCAAGGCGCGACGCAGCATCCTTGAGTGGCTCGCTCCCTCTAGTCTGAAAGCAAAAATAATTCGGAGGAGATCGGTCGCTGGGCAACAGGGGCACATACCTCCCTCCTTCACATTAAGATTTCCTGCTGATAACTCGAGAAATGGCGAGCTCGCCATTTCGCAAGCCAGCCGGCGACATAGCTGGCCTGGCTACGAATGACCTCGTTTGAAACTCCGGCTTCGGCGCAGAGGTAAGCTGCTCCAAACTCCGCATTCCGATCCGTTCGGCTGGTCTTCGGTGCAGAGGTTGCATATACAAACACAAACAACCGGATGACATCATCATGAGTGGACAATCCAACTGCAAATCGCGAAATAATCCGCGATTTGCGACGAACCTATATTTGGAGCCGATATGAGTTCGCTACCAGCTCGCCCGCTTCCAGGCCGTTTGGCCCGAAGCATGGCCACCGTAGTACTGCAGAAAGTAAAGGAAAGGACAGACCTCCCGGTAAAAAGTGACCACGATGTGGGGCATGGATTCGACCAACACACCGCGCCGGTCGTAAGACGCGGCGTCTTCGCGGCGCCGACAGTTTTCGAGGGTAATGAAATGTTCTTGTGCAACGATCACTTCGACTTCATCGAAGAGGCGCTGCGTAAATTCATTTGAACCGGAGCAAAAGCTGATGCGGCTCATAGCGACACAAAAGGAGGAGTCATGATCGATCTTTACTACTGGCCAACCCCCAACGGCTGGAAGGTGACAATCATGCTGGAGGAGTGCAGTCTCCCGTACACGATCAAGCCCGTCAATATCGGCCGTGGGGACCAACTGTCTCCAACCTTCCTCAAGCTTTCCCCCAATGGGCGTATGCCCGCGATCGTCGATCACGAGCCTGTGGGCGGTGGAAGCGCGATCACGATGTTCGAATCGGGCGCTATCATGATGTATCTCGCTGAAAAGGCCAGGAAGTTCTGGCCGCAAGAACCTCATCTTAAGTACGAGGTCTGCCAATGGATTCTATGGCAGGCGGGCAATCAAGGACCGAAATTCGGTGAACAGGGATTCTTTCGGCGCGCAGCCCAGGAAGGCAAGCATGGCGATCTGGCCTTCCCGTTACTACGCTTCGACAATGAAGTTCATCGGCTCTACGGAGTATTGAACCTAGGATTGTTTAAGAAGCGGTATCTTGCGGCCAACGATTACACGATCGCCGACATGATTTGTTACCCGTGGGCGTCGCTCTGGCAAGGGCGCGGCATCGATCTGGGAGAATTCCCGAATGTTCAGCGCTGGCTCGCCGAAGTGGGCGAACGTCCCGCCGTCAAGAAAGGTATGGGGATCGGCAGAGAACTCCGAGAGGATCCAGCTTCGATCGGGCCCGAAGAACAAGCGCGGCGGGCGAAACTGCTCACCCATCAGCGCTCGCAGGGGGTTCCCAAAGAGTGGACATAGGCAATGATAAACGCGGCGATAAAGAAGGTCCGCTCGCATGCGCGGACCTCGCTGGGGTGAAACTCAAACGCCTATTTGAGTGAAACCCAAATCAGTTCTTAAAAGGACCCTTAAACAGGAGGCTAATTCGAAATGAGTGGACTTACGCAAAGCAACGTGTCAGTGGAGAACACTCCGGTTGGAAGTTTTGTCCAGGCGACTTTAAACTACTTCGCCGAGTCGTCTGAGAAACCAGTCATATACACTTATGAACCGCCCCCGGGAACTCCACGGACCACGGGCAGGTCCGAGCCGCATTCGGTTTTGATCCGGAATGCCCGCCTGGCTGAACAGTTGTCACTGGACCGTCAGGGATTTCAACTGGTCCATCATGAGACTGCGGTGCACGATTTTTACGATCGGGCAAAGGTGCAGGAAGTCTATTATCCCGAGGTTGAGCAACTACTCAAAAAAGCGACTGGGGCGGAGAAAGTGATAGTCTTCGACCACCAAGTCCGCAACATTCAACTCTTCAGGCGAGGCGAAAAGCAAGCTCGGGACTACGCATCGACGGTACATAACGATTACACGGCTAAGTCCGGACCTCGCCGTGTGTGTGATCATCTACCGTCGGAGGAAGCGGAGGAACGATTACAGCATCGTTTCGCGGAAATCAACGTATGGCGCCCGATTCGCGGACCGGTCGAATCCTCGCCGTTGGCGTTGTGTGATGCGTTGTCGATCGACCCGAAGGACTTCGTCCCCGCCGACTTCGTCTACCGGGACAAAGTCGGTGAGGTGTACCGCTTTACTTACAATCCTAAACATCGGTGGTTTTATTTTCCGCGACTCGAGCGCAACGAGGCCATTCTGCTCAAGTGCTACGACTCGAAGGAGGATGGACGCGCGCGATTCTCGGCGCACACAGCTTTCGAGGACCCGACCAGCGGGCCGGATGCGGCCCCGCGCGAGAGTATCGAAGTCCGCGCGCTGGTTTTCTGGCCGGTCGGCCAGTAGGCGTCCCGAGTTCCTTCAAGCCATGTTTGCCGACCGCGCTCTGGTGGCGGGCAAACACGGTCTGTTTTCCGAGCGTGATGTCGTGAAGAGGGAAGCTGATCGGAACAGCCCGAATCAGGGGGACAGACGTATCATGAACGGAATGCGTCTGGCTCGTAGCCGAGCCGGGATGAGGTCAAGTGAAGCATTCGATCTCACCCAAACCAGGCTTCGGGCAACGCTCAGTTGAAAGATAGAAAAATATGACAGACAAAACAGTTGCGGTTGTTACTGGAGTTGGTCCGGGACTCGGCGCGGCGCTCCTCCGTCGCTTCGCTCCGAGCTACACTGTCGCGATTCTCGCGCGCAAAGCAGAGTACTTGGAAGCACTTGCCGACGAGATCCGCCGAAGCGTCGGAGCTACTGTGCTTGATATCAGTTGTGATGTCAGTGATCGCACGCAGATAACTGAAGCATTTCGCGCTATTCGCGTTGACCTCGGCGAACCCGAAGTGCTCCTCTACAATGCCGGCAGCGGCACATTCGGAACCATTGCGGAGATAACACCCGAACAGTACGAAGCAGACTGGCGAGTTAACGCATTGGGGGCGTTTCTCGCCGCTAGGGAAGTTGCGCCCGGCATGATTGCGCGCGGCCGTGGCACAATGCTCTTCACAGGAGCAACCGCGGGCGTGAAGGCTGGGCCGAGGTCGGTCTCGTTTGGACCAGCTAAATTCGCGATGCGCGGTTTGGCCCAGTCACTTGCCCGCGACCTCGGTCCGAAAGGTATTCACGTCGCGTGGATCAACGTTGATGGTAGCATTGATATCCCTGGAGCGCGTGGACTGAAGCCTAGCCTGAAACACGACGACTTTCTCAAGCCCGATGCCATAGCGGAGACCTATTGGCATCTTGCGCATCAGGATCCTAGCGCCTGGACGCTCGATATCGACCTCCGTCCTTTTAAGGAAAAGTTCTAGTGGTTGCCGCACGGACCCAAGCGAAATTGGCGGATCGACGAGCTGCATACGAAATGAGCGTGACTGAGCGGAGAATCAAAATAATCGGACCTGAATGTCTGGGGTTCCAGGCCCGGCTGCTGAGTCGAGTTGTAACCGCCGTCTACGACGATGCTTTCGCCGAGATCGGACTGAAGGTCAGCCAGTTCAGCGTGTTAAACACGATCGCGATCCGGGAAGAGATGCGCCCGGCCGAACTGGCGAAATTACTCGAGATGGACGAGTCAACGCTGAGCCGGAATGTGGCTCGTATGTGCGCGAGAGGATGGCTTCGACTGGAACACGGCGCAGATGGCTGCTTGCCCGCCACACGCTGCAAGTTAGCCATTTTCTGCCGAGAATTCGGCATTTGCCGAGAATTCGGCAGCATCGCGCGCCAGAAAATCCACATCTTTGCAGCGGTCAATGATGGCCCGCCCGTTGCGGGTTAGTCAGCGCTTCGCAGTCATGCTCAAGCGACACCAGCACACGGAAGCACTAATCGTAACAAGAGAGGCACAATCGGCAGAGAACGTTCAAAGCAGTCGAAATCGTAGGTGCCGCTCCAAGGCGCGCAGCACGAAGATCTCCTTAAGCCAGAGGCAATCGCCGAGGCGTTCTTGTACCTCGCGCACCATGATCACCACATGGACCTACGAATTGGAATCAGGTCATCTAACGAGAAATTCGGAGTAACAGGCCGAGGAAGTGAATGTCGCACGAACTGACCTTGTTCGGCATCGGTACCAGTCGCACGATGCGTGCGCATTGGATGTTACTGGAACTGGGCCTTGACTACGAAAGCCAGCCGGTTCAATCACGCAGCGGCGAGACACTGACGGATCAATTCAGGCGGCTGAATCCCCGGCACAAGGTTCCTGTCCTTCAACATGGAACATTTGTGCTCACGGAAAGCGCTGCGATTGTTCAGTACTTGAGCGAGACGTTTGCCGACCCCGCAAAGCAGTACGTGCCGCATAATGCGAACGCACGGGCCACCCTGAATGAATGGTGCTACTTCATCATGACCGAACTTGACGCGGGTTCACTTTATGTCGTGCGCCGGCATGATGGGCTTGCGTCGATATACGGAGCGGCGCCGGCGGCGGTCGAATCAGCGAAGGCATACTTCCTCCACAATCTCGAAGGAATGATGCCCAGAATTGACAAGGCTCGATATGTGCTTGGTGAGCTACTCAGCACAGCCGATATTCTGCTGACGACCTGCCTCGATTGGGCATCTGCTACCGGCATTGCCCTTCCGCAAGGAGCGGTCGATTACCGGCGAAGGGTCGCGCAGCGTCCCGCCTATCAAGAGGCGCTGAAAAGGAATTTCCCGCCAACACCCAAGTTGACTTCATCGGAGTAGTGCAATGTCAGGACCCTTGGAAGGTGTGCGAGTCCTTGATCTGACCACTATGGTGGCCGGTCCCGTGGCTGGGATGATGCTGGCGGACCAGGGCGCCGACGTGATCAAGGTCGAGTCGCCGGCCGGTGACCTCATGCGACGCTTCGCATTCGGGCGAAATGGCATGTCCGCATCATTTCTATCGTGCAACCGCAACAAACGCTCGCTGGCGATAGACATGAAGAGCGGCGAAGGCCTTCAGATCGTGAAGAAGCTGGTCGCTGCTGCGGATGTTCTGATGCACAACTTTCGGCCGGGTGCCGCGGAACGTATCGGAGTCGGAGAGGACTCTGTACGCGGAATTCGACCGGACATCCTTTATGTCTCGATCAGCGGCTTCGGCGAGAGCGGACCATACGCAAGCCAGCGTGCGTATGATCCAGTAATCCAGGCGTTGAGCGGCCTGGCTGAAATGCAACGCGACCGCGATACCGGCCGTCCGCGAATGGTCCGCACGATTATCGCCGACTACACCACTGCCTTGACCGCTGCGCAGGCAATTACGGCAGCGCTCTTTGCAAAAGAGCGATCGGGGGTAGGGCAGCATATCCGGATCGCGATGCTCGATTCGATGATTTCCTACTTGTGGCCCGAAGCTATGCCGAGCCTGACGTTCGTCGGTGAGGAACAAGATCCATCCGATGGCGAGTTGGGCCCGGACCTCATATTCGCGACGCAGGATCGCTATATCACCGCGGGCGCATTGTCCGACGACGAATGGGTTGGGATGTGCCGCGCGCTGAACCGTGAGGATTTGATCGAGGATTCACGCTTCAAAACTGCGCGCTCCAGGGCAATCAATGCAGTGGAACGCCGGGAAATCATGACCGCTGAACTCGAGAAGTGGACCGCGAACGAGATACTCGAGCGGTTGCTGGTCAACGATGTCCCCTCCGCTCCGGTGGTCACCCGATTCGAGCTCTTGAAAGATCCGCAAGTGCGGGCAAACCAAATTCTCGAACAGCATGAGAGCGACGACTTCGGGAAAGTTCGCCAGCCGCGCCCGGCGGCGCGCTTTGACCTGACCCCATCTAGCATTCGCAAGCTGGCGCCGATGCTGGGCGCTGACAATGAGGCGATCCTGAGCGAATTAGGGTACAGCGTAGAAGACATCGAGCGTCTGAAACTTAATCGGATTTTGCACCAAAGCACCAAGGTACCAACATGACTAATAATGCCCCAGTGGTTGTTGTAACCGGTGTAGGCCCCGGAACCGGCGCCGCAATAGCGCGTCGCTTCTCCATAGGCGAATGCAAGGTGGCGATGCTGGCTCGTACAAGCGAGCGGCTCGCTGCGCTTGAGCGAGAGCTCGCGAACGCGAAGGGGTATCCGTGTGACGTGACTGACGAAACGCAGCTTGATGCGACGATTGAGGCAATTCGCCGCGACCTGGGTCTGCCGGAGGTTCTTATCCATAATGCGGTGGGCGGCGCCTTCGGCAATTTCCTGGAGATTGACCCGCAAGTGCTCAACCGCAATTTCCAGGTCAATACTATGGCGCTGCTGCATCTTGCGCGGCGCTTAGCGCCCGCCATGATTGCAGCAGGAGAAGGCGCGATCGTGGCGAGCGGCAACACCTCCGCCCTTCGCGGCAAGGCCAACTTTGCCGGATTCGCCCCAACCAAAGCCGCGCAAAGGATCCTCGCCGAATCAATCGCCCGGGAGCTGGGACCGAAAGGGGTACATGTCGCGTACGTTTTGATCGACGCAGTTATCGACCTTGAGTGGACGCGCAAGCGATTCGCCGAGGCGCCCGATGACTTCTTCATAAAACCGGCCGCGATTGCCAATGAGATCTGGCACGTGGTGCATCAGGATCGATCCGCCTGGTCCTTCAATGTGGAAGTCAGGCCGTTTCGCGAGAATTGGTGACGGTTAGTTCAATTAGCAGCTGGTCATATTGGCTCACCGGTGTGATCACCTAGCTCTGAGTTCATAGTGTCAACCCCAACTTGGAGATGCAGTATATGCCCGGGTACTCGACCATTCTGTTCGCGGTGCGCGATAACGTCGCGCATCTTACCCTCAACCGCCCAGAGGCGGCCAACTCGCTCAACGCCTCGCTCTCGGCCGAAATGATGGATGCAGTCGTGCGCTGCGAGGAGGATGCCGATATTCGCGCGCTGGTGATTACCGGAACGGGGCGATTTTTCTGTGCCGGCGCCGACTTGAAAGGCTTCTACTCCGCAGGAAGCGAGCTCAAGAGCCGAGTCTCGGTTTTTCACGCCGTCATCTCGCGTCTGGTACGTGCGGATTTTCCGGTAGTTGCCGCCGTTAACGGCGCCGCGGCAGGGGCCGGGATGGGACTTGCTTGCGCGTGCGACCTGGTTATTGCCGCCGAGTCGGCGCGCTTTACGATGGCTTACACGAAAATCGGACTCAGCCCGGATGGCACGACGACTTATTTCCTTCCGCGACGAATTGGCATAGGGCGCGCCATGGAGTTGGTGATGCTTAATCGCACGCTGTCGGCTCGGGAGGCGCTGGACTGGGGTATCGCGAACCGAGTGGTTGCCGATGCGAGCCTCGCGGAGGAGGCGCATTCTCTGGCGGCGCAACTCGCGGCAGGGCCAACCAGAGCGTACGGTGCGGCCAAGCGGCTGATGCAATCAGGATTCACGGAAAGCCTCGAAACCCAGATTGAAATGGAATTGCGCAGCGTCGGGGCGCTCGCGCGCACCGAGGATGCTCGCCAGGCAATTGCGGCCTTCGCGGCCAAGCGGACACCGGTCTTCACTGGACGCTGAGAGGAGGCGGGCATGAGCCAACTGCGAATCTTGTCCTACCTGCCGAACCCAAGAATCTGGAAGGCAACGATTGCCGCGCGACTGAACGGCGTAGATCTTGAGATAAGGGGCAGCGCGCCGAAAGAGCTCCAATCATGGTTGTGGGACTTCGACGCGCACCCGCTATCGGCCGACGAGAGAGCCGGGTCCCGAGAGGTCCCGGGTCGCATCGGATTTAAAGGAGCGCTTCACAAAACCGCCGCGTTCCTACAAGCGCATCCGTTCGCGACCGTGCCGGCCGACGGGACGGTCGGCATCTTCGAATCCAACAGTATCATGCGCGCCGTCGCGCGATTGGGTGAGAGCAAAGCCCCACTCTACGGCCGTGATCCCTACGAAGCTTCGAGGATCGACAGTTTTCTGAATGCGAGCCTGGTGTTAGCGCGGGATTCTCAGATCTACTTGCTGGCGCTGGGTAGCGAAGCATTGTCAGCGGAGATTCATTCGCGAACGCGTAACGCGTTCGGCATATATCTGGCCGGAATTAATCAGGCGTTGTCACCCGATCGCGGGTTCGTTGTGGGGAACAGCCTCACGCTTGCCGATATATGCTTTGTCGCCGAGCTAGCCCTATTTTACAACGAGAAACCGTGGGCGAGCGACCTCGAAAAGCGGCGACTCGAGCCAATTGTGAATCCGAATGTCGTTACTAAGTTCTCTCGTGCAATGGATCACTTCACGAAACTCTCGAAACATCCGGCGTTCGCTCCCGATGTAGTCCCTTACCTCGAGAAAATTGAAGCTACGCTCGCGCGCAAGTAAAGAATTTCACGCGATTGCGGCCGGGCTGGTCGATTGCAGAATACGCCAAAAATACCTGATGGTTTCGAGTGCCAATCTTCGTCTAGGATCAGGCTGCGAGCAGGAGGGCGCTGAACTCCTTAGCGTCTCGATGGTCGTTTCGTTGCCCTTAAGGGTGTTAGCCCGACTCAGGTATTCCGTAAATGAATACATTGGAAGACACGCATCCAAGCTTGATCGACGCAATCCCGACAATGGCGTGGGCCTCTCGGCCCGATGGGTATGTCGAATTTCTCAACCGGCGATGCCTCGAGTACATGGGTCTCTCGCTCCACCAGGCTCGCGGCTCGGGTTGGGATATGGCTGTTCATCCCGATGACCTGGACGCGCTGATGGAAAGATGGCGCGCACTGTTGGCTTCCGGAGAAGCTGGCGAGATGGAAGCG
>Ga0073928_10002891_pt1 | contig 28313 bp, 23 predicted proteins | sample PaiPotPPA55metaG_FD_76969 | JGI IMG/M metagenome (GOLD analysis project Ga0073928, IMG submission 76969) | Iron sulfur acid spring bacterial and archeal communities from Banff, Canada, to study Microbial Dark Matter (Phase II) - Paint Pots PPA... ...
AGTCGGTGTTCCAAAGGTCTTTTCGAACCAGGGAGCAACGGCTGGATGGAACTGGAATGCCTGCATGGCGTCGCGCTAGCCTAACGCAGCGCAGCGGGGATTGCGAGTGGCGGAGTGGGCGTGTGGGCGGGTGGGCGTGGGGGCGCGTGGGAGCGTGGCGGGGCGGGCGGGTGGCGGTGTGGGCGTGTGGGCGGGTGGCGTGGCGGCGTAAGGGCGTATGGGCGCCCCCGGTAGCGGCGACTGTCCCGTCACATCCCTGGTATGGCGGGACTTACCGTGAGAACAAAGCCCAAAATATCCCCTGCCGCAAAACGCAGTCGCCATCCGTGCCCGACCCTGCGTTCGCCATCTCCAACGCCCGCCGATTTTCGACCTGCTCTAGCCCTTTGGATAAAACCACGGCCAATCCTCCGGTCTCCGAACCAAACCCGCTCGCACAGGATTCGCTCGTACGTATTGACACTTGAGGTTGAAGTTCTCGGTGTTTCGAATCCGATGATCGAAAAAGCCCCGCTGAAATTTGATCGGATAAGTGCGACGGAGAAAGCGTTTCCAATCTGCCACGAGACCGCTCAGGTTATAACCGACATACGGCGTTACGATGAGATGTAGATGATCGGGCATCAAAACTAAAAGCCAAATGCCCCATTTCTGCATTGTCTCATAGCGCCTTGCCGCGTCTAGAACGCCTGAGCCTATCGGATCGAAGCAGAGGTTATTGGCGCCACGAGGGAGTGTGCAAATGGTCACCAAGAAGTCGGCGTTCCAAGCAACGTAACCTGGAACTTCCCGGTGGCCTAGGTTTTTCCGGTAGAACATTGGGATAACGATACATTATTAATAAACGTTATCAAAAAGCGAATGGGTGGCGCTGGGTCAGGCTCGGATGGCGACTGCGGTTTGTGGTGGGGAACCTCAGGAACTTCGTTTCCGCCTTTCGCTTAGCCACGTCGAGGGTGTATTGGGACAGTCGCCGCTACCGGGGGCGTCGACCGGGCGGTTAGCGCTGGGTCGGGCAGGAATGGCGACTGCGGTATGTGGTGGGGAACGTCAGGAACTTCGTTTCCGCCTTTCGCCTAGCCACGTCGAGGGTGTATTGGGACAGTCGCCGCTACCGGGGGCGTCGACCGGGCGGTTAGCGCTGGGTCGGGCACGGATGGCGACTGCGGTTTGTGGTGGGAAACCTCAGGAACTTCGTTTCCGCCTTTCGCCTAGCCACGTCGAGGGTGTATTGGGACAGTCGCCGCTACCCGGGGGTGGCTACCCCTTAGAAATACTCGTCACCCTCGATGCGGCCTTGGCCTACGATTTTTCCGCGACCGTCGATCAGGTAGAATTTGCCGAGTTCTTCATCCTCATCCTTCAGATCGACAGCCCAGTAGCCGCCGCCGGCGGCATTGGGATCGGTACGCCAGGTCGATCGGGTCACCTGAGAGAATACCGGGTTTCTATTCGCGTCCATAGCGATGGCAATGGCGCGCTCCTTGGTAATGGCCCCAGCCGTTTTGGGCGCCTCAGTCTCGCAGCCAACTAAGCAAACCAGCGTGATGAGAAGGAGTACATACCGCATCCGGGCATACTATTGGCTTCGCGATAGAGTTTTCCAGTTGAAATCGGACAGAGTGCGCGCAACGCTGGGGGCGTTCATGTCTTTTCGCCAAAGTATCGATGACGCCATCAACGCCATCGGTTTGCTGGTCCCATTGGAGGCTAAGATCCGCGAAGCCGCACTTCTAATCGAGAACGCGCTTTTAAGCGGGCACAAAGTGCTGGCTTGCGGCAACGGCGGAAGTGCAGCTGATAGCTCGCATTTCGCAACAGAAATAGCCTGTCGTTTCATCGATGACCGGCGACCGTACCCCGCAATCAGTCTCACCGGAGATGGAGGACTCCTGACCGCCACCGCCAACGATTATTCGTTCGACGAAGTATTTGCGCGCCAAATCGTTGCCTTTGGCCAACCGGGCGATGTCCTGGTTGCCCTGTCCACCAGCGGAAAATCTCGCAACGTCCACCGCGCCCTGGAAGTGGCTAAAGCTACCGGCCTGAAATCGATCGCGTTATTAGGGCGAGACGGGGGCGTCTGCCAAGATTTAGCTTCGGTAACATTGATCGTCCCACACCCGGTCACAGCTCGAATCCAGGAAGCGCACAAGGTGGTGATCCACATTATTTGCGAGTTGATCGAGCCAGCGCTGAGGGGGAAGTAATCAGTAATATAGGTCAGTGGGAGGGGAGCCGCTTTGTAGTGCGGCAGATCTATTGGTTGATCAGGGAGGCGGCTCCCGAGAATGACCCATGATTCGGAATTTATCGCCGGTACGATTTGCTTGCGTTACAACATTGTTCCGGAGGCGTTGGGCTAAGGAGGCCAGGCTAGACTATTCTCGGGAGCCGCCTCCCTGATCAACCAATAGATCTGCCGCACTACAAAGCGGCTCCGCTCCCACCGACCTACTGAATACTGATTACTTCGCGCCACCCCCTCCCCGTCACCACCCCATGAATTTCGCCTACCTCGCACTAGTCACCCTGGCCGGCTTGGTGCTGGGGTCATTTGCGGGATGTTGTATCTATCGGTTGCCGCGAGACATCTCGTTGTGGAGACCGGCCCGCTCGTTCTGCCCGCGATGCGAAGCGCAAGTACGAGCTGTTCACAATCTGCCGGTAATCGGGTGGCTGATTTTACGCGGCCGTTGCGCGCAATGCGGTGGAAAGATCTCGATCCAATATTTGCTGGTGGAACTGCTCACCCCGGCGCTTTTCGTCGTCATTGCGCTGCGAATCAATTGGCCCCCGGTGCTCGCGGATCTCGCTCTGGCGCTGGTTTTGATCATCGCCACCTTCATCGACCTCGAATTTTTGCTCATCCCGGACGAGGTATCGATCCCGGCGATCGTGCTTGGCCTGGTCTTCAGCTTTTGTTTCCCGTCCCTGCAGCACGCGTCTTCTGGGCTCATCAGCGCCGGCCTTAGCCTGGCCGGCTGTTTCGCCGGCGGTAGTATTCTTTACCTGGTGAGCGAAGGTGGAAAACTTTTGTTCGGACGATATAAAGTATTGCCGGCGAACCCGGTTCGATTCTCACTCGAAAACAGTTCCGCGGAAAACCCGCGGATTCTTTTGGACGGCGAACCGTTCGATTGGGTGACCCATTTTTTCCGCTCCAGAGATAAGATTCTGATTCGGGCGACCGAGGTCACGATTAACGGCGAGGCTTGTCGTGATCTCGATCTCCGTTTTTATCACGATCGTCTCAAGACGGTTCGACATGATCTTCCCCTCGGAGAGATTCGGGAATTGTTTGGACGAACGCGCCGGGCAGAATTTCCCCGCGAGGCGATGGGTTTGGGCGACGTGAAACTCATTGCTGCGATCGGCGCGTTCGTCGGCTGGCAAGGAGTTCTCTTTACCATTCCGATCGCCGCCTTTCTGGGCTGTGGTTTCGGGGTAGCCGCTATCCTGCTTCAACACAAAACCTTGTCGATTCGGGTCCCGTTCGGCCCTTTCCTTTCCGCTGGAAGCATTCTCTGGATTCTTTGCGGTAGGGAGATCATGGGTTTGTACGAGCATATGATGGGGGTTTAAGGGGGCGCTCACAATCGTCCTCGTCCTCGTCCTCGATTTAAGGCCAACCAAGGCGAAGGGCGAAGAACCTATTTGCGGCGAAACACGCCCCCGGGGCGTCGCGTCTATCCTGACGCACCGGGATACGACATTTTACAGTTAGAACTGCCACCCGGAATGCAACGCCCCTCCGCTTGAGCTTCGCGACTGATATTCGGTCGTCGACGGGTCAGGGACGCCGCCCACCCCAACTCTCGAGGACGAGGACGAGGACGACGACGAGTACGAAGGAGAGGCGCTGGGCCGATCACCAATCACTTCTCACCTTCCACCCCTACTCACCCCTGACCACGTAACAGCGTGCGAGCATGTTCCAGCGCAGACGCCGTCCTGCCACCCAACATCCGTGCCAATTCCTGCAGGCGTTCGTCGCCGCGCACCTCTTGGAGAGAGGTGCGGGTTCGTCCGTCGGTCACTTCCTTGCTGACAAAGAAATGGGTCCGAGCGCCGGCTGCTACCTGCGGCATATGGGTGATCGCAACGACCTGCCGATTCTCGCCAAGGGTCTGCATCTTTTTCCCGACCGCTGCCGCAATCTCACCTCCAACGTTGGCGTCGATCTCGTCAAACACCAGTAAACCGATTAAATCTTGCTGGGCTAACGCCGTCTTGATCGCCAGCATCACCCGCGAGATTTCTCCGCTGGAGGCGATCGCACGCAGTGGCTTCAGGGGTTCGCCGGGATTCGGTGAGAACAAGAATTCGACTTGATCAAATCCAGTCCGATTCGGTTCGGCCGCAATTTCCCAGACAATATCAAAACTGGCTTGGGCGAAGCCCAAATCCTGTAGATGGGCACGAATACTCTTGGCAAGTTGGGCGCTGCTGGCATGCCTGATCCGGGTTAGTTGATCGCCGATCGACCAGACCTTTTGCCGGAGAGCGTCAACCTCCAGACGCAGCTTATCCAGGATCGATTCCCGGTGTTCAGCTCGGCTGAGCTTGGTCTCTAGTTCTTCTGCCAGTTCCAAGAGTCCGGCTTCGTCCCGTCCGTATTTTCGTTCTAATCGTTCCAGGAGGTTGAGCCGTTCTTCCATCATCTGGAGCGCTCCCGGATCGAGGTCGACGCGCTGTTGGTATGAAACCAAGGAGCGCTCTAACTCTTCTAACTCGACGGTGGCACGTTCATGAGCTTCGACGAACTCATGGGCATGCCCATCGATTTTTTCCAATTCTCGCAGCAAACGAGCCAGCTCTCCCAACTGAGTCAAAAGCGCGCTTTCGGACTCGGAAAGCAGACCTAGACCAGCGCCCGTCAGCTCCAAAATACGGCGCCCATTAGCCGCTACCGAATACTGCGCCTCGAGTTCAGCGCGTTCACCAATTCGAATGCCGGCGCCGCGAATCTCGCTCACTTGATGTCGCCAAAGATCGAGATTGCTTAGCGCGGTCTCGGCTTCAAACTCATCAAGTTCTTTTCTGGTTTGCTGCCACCGCCCAAAGGTGTCGGGATAGGATCGAAACACGTTTTCATGGCCACCGAAAGCGTCGACTAACCGAAGCTGATACTCTTTCGAGAGTAGCGACTGATGATCGTGCGGTCCGTGAAGATCCACCAACCCATCCCCGACATCTTTCAAGAATCCTAACGTAGTTTGACAGCCGTTGATGAATTGTCGATTGGCGCCGCTCACGGCTACCACCCGCCGGATTAACAGTTCCCCATCTTCACAAGGATCCACGCCCTGTTCAGTCAGAAGTGCGTTGATACGGTCGGCGTCCTCTAGCTGGAACAACGCTTCCACCGAACATTGTTCTTCCCCGGTGCGTATCACCGATTTGTCGGCACGCTCGCCGAGTACCATTTTCAAGGCTCCGATGATAATCGACTTGCCAGCACCGGTTTCCCCGGTAACCACGTTAAATCCAGCCGCCAGCTCCCATTCCAGCTGTTCCACCAAAGCCAGGTTACGGATTCGGAGTGATCGAAGCGTTGCGGGCACTGGCAGGTTATGTAAGGGTCCGGCGATCTTTTTTCAATAGATGCTGACGGTCACTTTTTTAGGCACAGGAACCTCCGTAGGCGTACCAGTTCCGTTATGTGATTGTTCGGTATGTCGTTCCACCGATAGTCGCGACCAACGTTGGCGGTCTTCGGTTTACATTGAAACGCCGACGGCCAGTTGGGTGATCGACACCGCTGTCGAGTTCCGGCTACAGGCGCTAAGGGCGAAGATCGCGCGTTTGGACGCGGTTGTTTATACCCACGCGCACGCCGATCACATCTTAGGTTTCGATGATCTCAGGCGGTTTAGCAGTGCTAACGGCGACGAGATGCCGATCTACGCATCTCGGGAGACTCTCGACCGATTGGCGCGGACGTTTGAATATGCTTTCAGCGGAGAGGCCCGATTTCCCGGGTACGTCCAGCCGGTACCCTATGTGATCGATGGCCCATTTCAATTAGGGGATAACGAGATTGTCCCTATCCCGGTCGAACATGGGAAAATCCACACACTAGGATTTCTCATCCGCCAGGAGGGCCGGCCTCTTTTTGGTTACGTCAGCGACTGTAAGATCATCTCCGATCAAGGGTTGCATGACTTGGCCGGGGTTGACACGTTAGTACTGGGAACCCCTCTGAAGATGTCCCGTTTCTCTCACCTGAGCATTTCGGAGGGACTTGGCCTCATCTCGCTCTTGAAACCGAACCGCGCATTTCTCACACATCTTAGCCACGACGTCAGTCACGCCGAGACCAGCAAAACCCTGCCGGAGCACTGTTCGTTAGCGTACGATGGCCTACGGCTCGAGCTGTGAGAACCGCAGATAGATTAAAGATCCGCAGATTACACAGATTACGCAGATTTCGGTTTAAAGGTTTAGGTTCTTTGTTGGGAAAAAAGACATCATTCCCGGACCGCGCGCTCTTCTCGACCTCCCGACGCTGCCAACCCGAGCTCGTAATCTGTGTAATCTGCGGATCTTTAATCTCTCTTTGCGAATTCAATAACATTCCTTGGGAGAGTTGTGATTTTAGCTTGCCACTAATAACATAATATAGGAACGTTTTATCCGTGGATACGTTCCGATCGATTTATCTGCGTGCATTAGAGGGGTCGGCGGTTGAAGAACAACCTTTGCTCAACCGCAGGTGGTCGGAGCTCGAGTACCAGGCGCTGTGGTATTCCGGAGCGTTCGGTTCCAGTTTTCGGGCGACGAATGGTTCCTTAGTTGAAGTTATCCAGTTCGGTTTTTGGAACCGGGAACCAGGGCCGGATTTCGTCAACGCAGTGATCAGGACCGATGGGACCCAGGAGTTTAAGGGCGACATCGAGCTGGATATCAATGTGGCCGACTGGGAGCGCCATGGGCATGGTGATAACCCGACTTTCAGAAATGTGGTTTTACACCTGTTTCTGCACAATTCGGGATCTGCTTTTTTTACGCGCACGATTGACCATCGAGAAGTGGTACAGGTGCAACTTAAGACCGGCGGAATGCTGTTGACCGAGGCTGGTAGCGCTTTGGCGAAACCGGGCGCCTGCTGTGCTCCGTTAGCTAACCTAACCAGCGCCACCCTTGATCAAATCATCGAAACCGCAGCCAAGATCCGTTTAGAAAAGAAGAGTCTGGCTTTGCGTCGCAGTGTTCGGATCCATGGGATCGACGAGGCCCTTTTCCAAGCGCTGGCGATCGCGCTTGGTTATAAATGGAACAAAATCCCTTTTCTCATCATCGCCCAACGAGTCTCTCTCACCCGGCTCCGGGCAAATCCGACGGTGGCTGAAGCCATCCTTTTTGGTCTGTCCGGCTTTCTGGAGCAGTCGCGCTCTGCGTCCCTGCCGGACGACGGCTATTTAAATGAGCTATGGACGCATTGGTGGAAGATGCGAAGCGAGTTACACGATTTGATGTTGCGCCCGGATCTGTGGAAACTCGGCGGGAGCAGGCCAAACAATCATCCCCATCGACGGTTGGGGGCATTGGCCCAAATCGCGGCGGGCTGGTCCGATTTTCGGAAGTTGACCACGGATTTGAAAGCGGCCGTTGCCTGGTTCCAAAAGCTTTCTCATCCATTTTGGGATTTCCATTATAGTTTGCAATCGGAGACCACGCCTAGCCGGATTAGTCTTGTTGGCGGCTCACGGGTCAAAGACATCGTTGCCAACGTTTTGTTTCCGTTATTGACGATTTCAGGGAGTGCCGATTGGAACGCATTCAAATCGATTCGAGCAGAACTCGGAAATACGTTGCTAGAGATTGTCTGTCTCCGCCTCTTTGGGGAAGCCGAACGAGGCCAAGAACACGCGCATTATCTGTATCAACAACAAGGCCTATTGCAGATCTTTGAAGACTTCTGTTTGAACGACCGAAGTGATTGCCGGGCGTGCCGGTTTCCTGGGTTGATCGCGAATTGGAATCGCGAGTGAGCCAATCCAGTAGTAGAAGTCGGTACCGAGCAGCCGATATCGGCCGCGCTAGACCAGTTACCCCTTCAGGATGCAACCTGCTCGCGTAGGGTTTTTGTGGCTTCGACCAACCGCTCCCACTCCGGGAGAAGCCTGCTTAATTCGTCGGCGATTTCTTTTAACTCGAGACTCTGCTCGGAGGCTGAGCCGTTCGATTCCTGGAGAGCAGCCGCTAACTCCTGCTGCCGTCGCTCCAAACTCAGGATACGAGTTTCGACCGCTTTCAGTTCTGATCGCAGCGCGCGTTCGTTTTGTGAACGTTGTTGGCGTACTTCCGCCTCCAAGCGTTTTCGTTCTTTCTCCGGGTTGCGGGGGCTCGCCTGAACCGTCTCGGACAGAGCTCTCCCATTCGGGCTGGCAAGTTGCTCCGAATCGGCTGCGGTCTTCTCTACGAAATAATCGTAGCCGCCCGGATAGAATTTAATTTCGCCCTGCTTGACGTGCAGTACCGAATTCGCAATCGACTGGATAAAATGAACATCGTGACTCACAAAAACCAGGGTTCCAGCGTATTGGCTGAGAGCAGAGATAAGCGCCTCGATGCTCCGCATATCCAAGTGAGTGGTCGGTTCATCCATCACCAGGAAATTTGGCGGATCCAACAATAACTTGGCGAGGGCCAAGCGGCTCTTCTCGCCGCCGCTAAGCACCGAGACGGGCTTAAACACGTCATCGCCGCTGAAAAGGAAAGCGCCCAACTGGCTTCTAACGGTTTGTTCGCCCACAGGACGGCTTATGTCGCTAGCCTCGGCCAGAACACTTCGGCGAAGATCAAACATCTCGACCCGATGCTGAGAAAAATAGCCGAGCTCTACATTGTACCCCAATTCGCGGCGACCAGCTTGTACCGGCAACACACCGGCCACCAGTTTTAGCAAGGTCGATTTACCGGCTCCGTTGGGACCAACTAAGACCGTTTTTTTCCCGCGTTCGATCTCCAAATTCAGATCGCTATAAACCTTGGTCTCACCGTAAGCATGGCTGACGTGAGTCAGCGTGATGACCTTGGCGCCGCTCCGGGGCGGTTGCGGAAACCGAAAATGAATCGGAGCTGAATCTTTTTCTGGAGCATCGATTCGCTCCATGCGAGCGATCTCTTTCCGTTTACTCTGAGCTTGAGAAGCCTTGGTATTCTTGGCGCCAAACCGGTCGATAAAGGTCTGCAGCTTTTCAATCTGGCGTTGCTGGTTTTTGTAAGCTGCTAATTGCTGTTCGCGCCGAGCCTCTTTCTGCACCACGAAATCGTCATAGTTGCCGGCGTAGTGAAGCAGTTGCTGCCGATCAAGTTCGACGACACGGGTGACCAGGGCATTCAGGAAAGCGCGGTCGTGAGAAATCAGCAGCAGAGCCCCAGAATAAGTCTGGAGATATTTCTGGAGCCAAACCACGGTCTCGAGGTCAAGATGGTTGGTCGGTTCGTCCAGCAGCAATAGATCGGGTTCATCCACTAACAACCGAGCCAGGTGAGCACGCATGATCCAGCCGCCACTGAATTCTTTGGCCGGCCTCTCGAAGTCTTTCACTCGAAACGCCAATCCGGCCAGGATCCGCCTCGCTTTTGCTTCTCGCTCGAAATCGGCTTCGTGGGAATCGACGGACGCCTGGGCGTTTGCCTGGTCCAGAGTGCTCCAATCCTGGAGAGTCGCCAGTTGTATGACCGTCTCGTCGCCGACGGGAGCATTTTCCTGGGGCAGAAATCCTATGCGCGCGGCTTTCTGTAGTTGGATGGTTCCGCTATCCGGCTCATCTCTCTTGAGGATCAAAGAAAACAGGGTGGATTTTCCCGACCCATTCGCTCCGATCAGACCAAGCCTATCGCCTCGGTTCACTTGAAGAGATATCTCTTCAAACAGAACGTCGGCCCCGAACGACTTCGTGACTTGCGAGATCGTGAGCATGGAGCGCTCAGTTTAGATCGGCCAAGGCCGGACGTCATGTGGGAATAGTAATCAGTATTCAGTTGGTAGGGCGAGGCTCCCGAACCACGCAATGGAGGCGCAAGGCAAGGAGTAACCGGGATTTAGCATGGACGCGCCGCACCGAAAGAAGCGCCGAGCCGTGGTTCACGATGGACCGCGGCTCGGCAAGTTGTGAGATGTCACCCGCGTTTAGGTTAACGGCGTGCAAAAGTCCCTGGTGGAACGCTTAGGTCGTTCGGGAGCCTCGCCCTACCGCCGAGATCTATAACCGGGCGACCCTTCCCGATTGAGTTCGGAAGGCTAATCGCTGATACTCCCCGAGACGACATCTATTCATACGATTAATCGTTAATATCGGTGTCTAGGTGCTTTTATCTGTCATGTCCGATGCTGAATCCTCCACCCCAAACCAACGAAGTGCGGCTTTTCTGCTGGCTCAGATTGGCTCTCACGCGGCCGCAAAATTTGCGGAACGTTTGGAAGCATTGAAGCTAACCCCGCCACAGGCCGGTATTCTCGGGGTGCTGGGACGCGAGAGCGGGCTCAGTCAGCAGGCTTTGTCCGACCTCCTCGGTATGTTTCCTAGCCGGCTAGTGTCGGTTCTGGATGAATTGCAGCAAGCCGGCCTGATAGAAAGGCGCCCACATCCGACCGACCGGCGAATTTTTACTTTGTATCTGACCAAGACAGGCAAGCAGGCCCTGCAAGCTGTGGGCCGCGCTGCTAAGCAGCATGATGACGCGCTGTGTGCTGCCCTGAACAGCGGCGAACGAGAAACGCTTAACCAGCTGCTAGCCAGGATTGCAAAAGAACAGCAATTGAGACCCGGGATCCATCCGGGTTACCGCCGTTTGGGCGAACGGGAGAAGTGTTAGGCCCGCGCCTCCCTATTTTGACACGGTGGCTCCGGACGCGTTCTTTAGCAGGAGTTGCGGCTCTTTGCCGGTCAACGAAAGCTTATAAATGCCAAAATGCCGCCCATCGGTGGTGCAGGTGAAAACGTATTCCTCAGCGTTAAGCCAACAGGGATCCCACGCATAAACTTTCGGGGGTGAAATACGTTTGGATTTGCCGGTGTTGATATCGAAGAGAAAAATCGCCGGCGGTGGTCCTTCCCAAGCTTTGATGTGACCTTCTTCGTTCAAGTCGGCGTCCAGGAGCAGCGATTTGCCGTCTTCGGCGGAATCGAACCGGTCATTGCTATTCAAGTCCGCTTCGGACAGCGCCTCGGCGATTTTCCATTGCTTTGACACTTTGCCGTTTAGATCGAGTTGGTAAATGTAGGTTAAATCCTGAGCGTAAATACTCTTTCCGTCGATCGCCCAGGCCGGCGATTGGAAGTCTTCATTAGCCGGCGAGAGTTCTCCTAGAAACTGAAAACCGGCGCCGTCGCTTCCGACCAAGGCGACCCGCCAATGATCGCCAGCGAAGATCTTAAACAAAAGATACTTTTCATCGGGCGACCAAACTGGTCCATAGGCGTTGTCGCTTGGCATACTGCCAAGCACAACCTCGCTGGCAGAGGCGAGATCGAACACCGCGATGTGCCGCATGGTCCCTTTTCCGAGCTGAGTATAGGCGATCCGAGCGCCGTCCGGTGAAATAGCAGGGTCAACCCCGGTCACAACTTTGCGCGCACCAGTCCCATCCAGATTGGCCAGCCAAATTGCGTCGTCCCGACTGAAGCACAAATGGCGAGCAGCATCAGAAGCCGCTGCAGGGCAAATCAGGGCCAGGAGTGCAGCACAGCCAGCTAAGAGCAAGCGTAACATAGAGAGGAGATTAACCGCGGCGCCATTGAGATGACAAGACTCGACAGCGAGTCGCTTTCCTCGCCCAATGAACCGGCCAAAACGGTCGGTGATAAACCGCAGAAAAAGAGTGGCTACAGGTTCAGTTTGATCCAAACCCGGTAACCTTTTTCGTTCGTGAAATCAGGTGGCTTTCCTGAGAACTCTTTTGGGATGCCACCGGACGGCAGGACGCTGAATTCTGCGTTGCGCGGACGCTCGGCACTAGGGTTATCGATTAGTCCCAGATGCCAACAAATCTTTCGTTTGTCATCTTCGGAAAGAAGATCATCGAGTGGTTGCGATACGGATCCCGGCGTCTCGATAATTGCATGACCATACGACTCAAAAGTGTCGACGCTTGCCCGGTAGACAGGAACTGTCGGTAGAGGCACCACCCAATAACGCTGCGTGACTCGCGCGCGCAACGATTTCCGGGGTAAAAGCGCTAACCACAAACGACCACCTAAGCCGTTTCGATGTCGGTGCGGGTAAAATCGTCGCCCTTATAGAGAAGCGGTTTTCGATAGTGGCGGGCGCAGGCCGGTTGATCCCTGAAGATACCCTCGCTCATTCGGGAGCCTCGCCCTACCTACCGTGTCTCGGGATAAGGGATATCGCCTTTCAATCCCTTCCAAATAATCCGATTAAACGCATCCGGGTCGCCGAGGTTATCCTCCTTCGAGAAATCGAATTGGGCCGTCGCCGCTGCCCAATAAGAAGCATCGTGAGTCGGGTGTAACCCACCGGTTTTATTCGGGAGCGGCAAGCCGGTATCTCTGAGATAGTTCGACGGCTCCGCCTGGAACTTCCAATGTTCCTGTTTCAAATCGAAAGCCTCAGCCATCGGGCGAGCAGTCGCGGTGTGAATATTGAGATGTTCGATCCCTAAAATGTCTTCGATCGTCCGGAGAACATTTACCGTGGTGTAGAATTGCGAAACGACCTGCCCTTGTTTGACGAGCGGTCCGACGACATAAGCCGTGGAACGATGAGCATCTACGTGATCAGCTCCGTTCTGGGCGTCGTCTTCAACCACCATGATTAGAGTCTCATCCTTAAACGGGCTGGCGGCCACCTTCTCGACTAGTCTACCCACCGCATAGTCGTTGTCTGCTTGCTGACGCTCGGGCGTATTAATCCCGTCGATCGCTTTCTTGAAAGAGCCCATGTGGTCCTCCATAAAGCGCACCAGACAGAGATCAGGCAGTTGACCCTCTCGAATAAACCTGTCGTACTCACGCTCCCATTCGAACTCTCGCCAATAATCCGGGAAGGCCGTATCAAACCCGCGAAAGTACGGGTCGGTTCTCTCGATCAGTTCGGCTTTTGTGGGGTAAGCTACCTGGAGTTTTTTATCGAACGGGCGTCGCTCAAGCGGGATTTCTTCCGGACGCGGTTCTTCGTATCGGCTCAAATCACAAAAGAAACCGTAGTTCCGCACGCTTTTGCCCGCGCGCAAAGCGGCGTTCCAGAGGTAGCCCATCCCCTCGTCCGCGTTAGTAGCTCCATCGGGAGCCGCTACATCCGCAGTGCCGGGCAGCAGATCGGGATCTTCCGGGTTTAAGGGATTTGCCGCCACCCGATCGGCTAACGAGGGTAACCCAATATTAATGTCTCGGTTTGTCCCCTCGAAGTCGTAAGTCATGCCGCGCTTGGCATATTCAAGAACCACCGCCTTTACGCCAAAATCGCTTTCCCGGCCCGCAGTGCTCCAAGGCCACCCATTAGCGCTCACGTCCCCGGGATCATAGAAGTTGTCCAGACACACGAATTGCTGCGCTAAATGATGAAAATTCGGCGTCGTGGCCGCGCCGAATTGGGTTAGCGAACGGTCACCGTTACCTCGATCAAGGTCGCCGAGAATTTGGTCGTAAGTCCGGTTCTCCTTCACGATATAAATAATGTGTTTGATTCTATGGTGAAGGATCGCCATGAGGAACCGATCCGAGTCGGGTGGTTTTGCCGAAAATAGATCGTTTTCCGCGACGGCTTTTGTGGTTTCAACCAACTGATCTTTGGTCGGCACCGGGATAGTCAGAAGCGATGACCGCAAAAGTTCTAACACATATTGGTTCGGGTTTTTGCGGTCGAAATAGCCGGGATTCGGACCAGTCTGACTTTTGCCGTTGACGACAAAGAGACGCTGGCCGTCCGCACTGACCGAAACGCAGTTCGGATAGAATGTGGTAGGGATCAAACCGGCTACCTTAGGTTGCAATGGGAGACCGTTCCCCTTTGCCGAGGATTCAGCCGATTTGTTCTCTTTCGACGAGGATCCGGCGAACAGGTCGATTACTGCGACGCAATTAACGCCCCCATCGGTAACATAAAGGGTATGTTCGTCCGGCGAGAGCGCGAGGCTATTTGGAGAAAACCCGCGATAATGCAAAAACCGTTCCGGCAATAATTCCTCCGGTCCGGCTACTTTCATCGTTTTAACGACCTTATTCGACTGGGTATCGATGAGATCGACGCTATCGCTATTATCCTCGGTGACGTACAAATAGCGCCCGGCATGGTCTAGCAGCATGCGATTCGGATTACCGGCCACTTTGATTCGGGCCAAAACTCCCGCGGCGGGTTTAGTCAGGCTAACCACCACCACTTCTCGGTCGCGCAAGCTGGATACGTAAGCAACGTCGTTTCCCTTGATGGCGACCCAGAATGGGTATTCGCCACCCGGTTCCCCCTGATGAACCGAATCGAGTTTGCCGGGCCGGAGATCCAACTCTTGCCGGACTTCTTCCGCAGGCAGGTCGACGATGGAAACAGAATCGTTTTCGATATTCGCGACGACTAGACTCTGGCCATCCGCGGTCACCGCCAAGCCAGCCGTAACCGGAGGAGTTTCTTTCCGGCGCAGCCCATTGCCACCGTTATGAGCTAAAGCGATGGGAGAACCTGCTTCCTGCCAGGAGCCGCCCTTTTGTGTGTAGGTATGGATGTCATCATCCTTACCGCCGCCCACGTAGAATCGCTCTCCGGATGGATCGAACGCAATGCCGGCGAAGCTGTTCGGAACGCGAATCACCTGCTTTTGTTGCGGTTGTTCCCCGGCGGCATCGAACACGAAAATATACTGATCGGCAGAAGCTGCCTTTTTGTTGCCAGCCGTGCTGCTAACCAGGTTGTGCCCGCTGGTTAGCACCAAAAGTGTCTTTGAATCAGGACTACGGACCGTCGTGATACCTCCACCGGCCAGGAACTCCGGCAATTCGGCCCAACCGGGATCCAGATCCTGGATCTTTGCGCCGGGCGCGCTGAGCGGCGAGATGCTCTCTCCTGTGGGAAGCATTTGGTTCCCCGAAGTGATGGTGGACTCATCTTTCGCCGACGCGGTCCACGTCCAGATATACATCCCGCAAACTAGTGCGAGACTCCTTAGCCGTTGCTTGGTCTTCATCGCGTCTTCCTTCAACGCGCTAGTTCTGGGCGAAAGCCAAGCGGAAGTAAACGGTTTTTGGATGAATCAGGGCAACGCAATAGCCGCAAAAAAAACGCAAAAAAAAGGCGGCTAGCCGTCGAGCGGTTGAGCCCAGCACCTGGAGGGGAGCCGTCCCGCGGATGCGGGATAGGCGGGCAGTTTTGTAGGTCCTTTAGCAGGCGGCTCCCGGAATGACCCAGGGTTGGTCATTTGTCGAGCGCCGTCTGAGCGACGCGTACGCGCCGGGGCAGCCTTTCAAACACCTCGGAGGTGTCCGTCGGATTTTGATACCGCGAAGCGGTTATAGACCTTAGCCCAGGGTTTTAACCCTGGGTTCGACGTTCAAACGAGACGTGCCCTGAAAGCGGCACCAGAAATTGGCACAACGCGAACCATTCACATGCAAACCTTCGAATGCACCGTTTCGGGCGCCACTTTTAGGCCGCATCTTCTGGCGTGCCTAACCCAGGGTTAAAACCCTGGGCTGATGTCTATAACCGCTTCGCGGTATCAAATCCAACACACGCCTGGGGTGTTTCGATGCGCTGTGTCACTCGCGGGAGCCGCCTGCTGCCAGCCCATAGAGCTGCAAAATTGCAAAGCGGCTCCCCTCCCAGCGCTGGGCAAATCCCCGGCCTCTCAGGCTCTTAGTTTCCCGCCTGCTTTTTTTCGGCAGTCAGGTGTTGCTGGAACTTTCTGACCTTGGGTGCGACCACCAATTGGCAATATCCTTGGGTCGGATTCTTGGCGAAGTAATCTTGGTGATAATCTTCCGCCGCATAGAAATGCTCTAACGGCACAATCTCTGTCACGATCGGATTAGACCAGTCTTGCTGCGCCTCTGCTTTTACCTTTTCGGCAATCCGTTTTTGATCGTCGTTCAGGTACAGGACAATCGAACGGTATTGGGTACCGACATCCGCACCCTGGCGATTCAAGGTCGTCGGGTCATGGGCATAAAAGAACTTCCGGAGCAATTCTTCGTAGCTGACTTTCGACGGATCAAACTCGACCTGAATTACCTCGGCGTGGCCGGTGCGATCCGAGCAAACCTGCTCATAGGTCGGGTTCGCCGTGTGTCCACCCGCATAGCCTGAAGTCACTTTTACGACGCCAGGCGCCAATTTGAACTGGGCATCAAGACACCAAAAACAGCCGCCTCCAAAAACCGCGGTCTCAGTCTGATTCGTATTTTGAGCATCACTCATCTCAACAAAAAATGGTATTGGGCCGCCAAGAAAACAAGCGGCCGCTAAAAGAGTCAGTAATCGGTGCATCACTTTTTAAAGAGGGACAGGTATTCGCCGTACCCCTCGGTCTCCAGTTTGTCGACGGGAATGAACCGCAGAGCGGCAGAATTCATGCAGTAACGCAACCCAGTCGGCATCGGTCCATCGTCAAAGACATGGCCAAGGTGTGCGTTACTTTGCGCAGCCACTACCTCCTCGCGGATCATCCCATGGGTAGCATCCCCTTTGCTGACCACCGCTTTCGGTTCGATCGGTTTGGTAAAACTTGGCCAACCTGTTCCCGAGTCGAATTTGTCTTTGGAACTAAACAACGGCGCCCCGGAAATGACATCGACGTAGAGACCCTCTTCGTGATTGTTCCAGTAAGCGTTGTTAAATGCGGGTTCCGTTCCCGCCTGTCGAGTTACATAGTACTGCTCAGGCGTCAGTTGACGTTTGAGTTCTTCCTCAGAAAGTTTTGACATATCTTTAGGATGATTCGTGGACTGGCCCCAGACCAAGCCGGGAGCAAATAAGCTAGCCAAACCGGCAAAGAGACAGAATCTACGGATCATAGGTTACCTTTGTAGAGAATCCGAGCCGTCCATTTATTCCGGGTTGCCACTAACGAACTAAGCTCGAACCGCCTGGGGTTTCACGCAAGCCTGGAGGGGTGTCGATGATCTGAAAGGGCACGGTTACCGCCTGGAAGGAGCGACGGACCGCTACCGGGACCGATCTGGCCGATCCGACACGCAGGCGGATCGCGGGGACGCGATCCTTCCCTTCATTTCGACATCGCTTTCGAGGAACGAGGGTTCATATCAAACCGTTCGGTGTAAAAACGGAACTGTTCCTCGATTGTGTCTGGGTCCAGGCCAAAATTGGCCGAAGAATAGACATGGCGTCCCCATTTCCCCTGAGGATTCTTAGCTAGAAACGCAGCCATTCTGGCTTCCGCTTGCGGGGTTAGCTGTTCGCCGAGTCTCGCATAAATCTGGCGTACGACGGACATCGGGTTTCGTACTAAATCGACATAGGCGACGTCGCTGCAGACATTCGCTGGCAGACGTTCCAAGCTGGCGAAGAATTTCCGGAGGTTCCTCAGGCAGTACTCCAGAACACTTGGCCCGGTTTCAAACGGGTTGATGTTATAACTGAAGGCGCTCTTCAACGTGTAGACCAGGTTCGACAAGGAAGGCAGCACCTTGGTCGGATGCCGATGAGTATGGATGATGCGGGCGTCCGGATAAACCGCTAAGATCGCTTCGAGCGAGCGGAGATGAGCCGGCGCCTTCAACACAAAGCGCTGCTCACGGGTTCCAGGACGCAAATGCTGAAGAAAACGTTTGTGAAACGCGTACACCTCACGTTGATCCTGTTCCTCCAACCAGGACTCATACCCCGGTAGGTCGAACATGGTGTCGAATTCTTCGCTCATGAAACAATGACTCATGATGGCGACGCATTCTTGAGGAAGCTCAGCGGAAACCGGATGAATAGTTCTGAATCCGGGCACGAGCAATTCAAACCACTTGAGTTGGGACTCAGCGCGCCGGATACGGCGACGATCGTCCCCTTGGGCGGCCGAGGGATAGATTACCTCCCAGGTTAGCGGAGCAGCAAAGATGTCGGTATCTTGGGCCAGCAACCCATGCAACAGCGTTGTACCGGTCCGCGGCAGACCGGTGATGAAGACCGGCCGGGGTGTACTTCGACGGGAGATCTCCGGATCCAGTTTCCAGTCCAGCTCGAGATAAAGCCGGTTACGTAGAAGCTGAACCACGTGTTGATAGAACACGAATCGCCCGAGAGCGTTTAATCTGGCTTCCTGTTCTACTGATTCCAGCAGGAACGCCATCGATTGCAGAAAGCGGTGATCGCCAAAATCGTTCAGGCCGGTTTGCCGTTCCGCGATCGAAAGCAGCGCGGCAACGTTTGGCCGGCGAGCCGCACGGGTTACCTGTTCGAACGCCAACAAAAACCCGTTACAGATCTGGCTGAAGGCGCTTCGCGGTGAAAGCGCCGCTCTCTTGCGGTTCCCGGAAGATTTGGGATTCAAATTCGCCACAGAATGCGGTTCCATTCGATAGTTCTCGGCTAGCTTGAGAACTGCCGCACCAGACGGGCAGTCGAGAGAATCGAGTGCTCCAAGGTGCTCCAGCCCAACAGTATGATCATTTTCTCTACAAGAGTCTAACACAAGGGTGGAGGGGTCACAACGGCCGCAGCGTCGGGATGACGACGCATCGGAAATACGGACCAGAAGACCAAATCTCACAGAAGATCACAAAGGGCACGAAGACAGACTTTCTTACAGGAGTTAACGACGGCAACGAAGGTTATGACGCGCTGGGCTTCCTAAAAGCGCGCGTTCGGTAACTCGCTGACGTAGAAAGGCCGAGATTGCTAGGGCGAAAACGCGACTTTCGCAAGGCCTACCGATCTTGGAACAGGCAAACCTTGGGCGAAGGGTCCGACCCGTACGAGTGGGAGGGCATCCCTAGTGGGCTATGCCAAGAGTTTGACCAAGAGATCGCTCAAAATCAGTTTTGGCTCCAACTGGGTCGTCACCAGCCGGATATTGGCGGTCAAACAATCTTTGAGGCCTTGCCTGAGTTCTTCGATCGAAAACCGATGAATCTCGCAGGCGGCTAAGCCCAGAGCGTAGGAATTGACGCTCCCGTCTTTCTTCTTCGGAAGGAATAACAGGGACGACTCGGGCAGCCGGTTGATCATCGCTCCGAATTGGAACGGGGCTTGCGGCGGCCGTAACCCATTGCTTTGGCAGAGTTCCTTTGTGGCCAACAGGTTGCGCATGGTCGGAATAATCGCGGCAAACAGGATAGCGATCGCAGTTTCGCCCTGGAACAAGAGTTGTTGCAGCAGATCCAAAGCTTCACTCAGATTCCGGCGCGCGATGGCGTTGCTTAACTCCCAGATCACCCCGGTCGCGGTCTTAGCAACGAGATGGCGAATAACTTCCAAACTGATCTCCCGGCCCTGGGACGGTCTTGAAGACGTGGGAACGTTTTCCGAGGGTCGTGAAGACGTGGGAACGTCTTCACCGAGAAATAGATCGATCTTTTCAATCTCGTTTTCGATCTGCCTGGAATCGGCGCCCGCTAACCTGGCGAACGCCTCCAACGCTTCGGGTCGAAACCGCAGGCCTCGCTCACTCGCCATATGTTGAGCTAAACCTTCAACAGCCTCTTCCCAACCGGACTTGCTGGTATCGATGCGATCAAATTGCTCGAATCGGCCAAGCTTCGAAATGGTTTTGTAGAACGAACGCCGTTTATCAACCTCAATGGCGCTTACGAGCATAACAACATCAGCAGGAAGCCCTTCAGCCAGCAGCTCTTTAAGTTGTTCAAGGGCAGTCTGAACCTGCGTAGAACGCCCAATCACGGTATCGCCGAGAAAATTCACGTCCTTCAGCCATACCAACTTTTCTGAGCCAAAGAAGGGCAGGGTCTGAATCGCTTGCACGGTTTCATGGACCCGGCTGACGGCCTGGTCAGCGTTCTCGACCGCGCCATCGAGCAGATCGACACCAAAATCACCGGCATCCTTGGGCGCAAGCTCCTTCGCCAGTTCGTGAGCCCGCTTCTTTACCGAGGACTCGTCAGAACCGACAACCACGAAAAGCCGCGAGTTGACCGGCTGGCTCTTTGTCTTCCGTTGATTCGCCACAGAACAAACTTAACCGCGAATGGACACGAATAAACAGATGGACGCAGATAATAGCGCCAATCCCTGGACAACTCTCAAGCCCAGGTCCACTCCGTCTACTCGAGTCCACTCAGGTCCACTAAGTCCACTACTGATTGTCCAACGGCCAGCGAGCGCTACCCCCCTAAGCCCAACCACCGCCGACCTATATCTGCGTCCATCTATGGTTGATGGTCTTTTATTCGTGTTTATTCGTGTCCATTCGCGGTTGAGTTTGGCCTTTCTTCACCGCAAGAAGATGATGGAGCCGTTTTGGAGGCGGATTTCGTGGATCGCGCGGACGCCTTCGAACTGGTTGGCGCCGGTAAACAGCGCATTGAGGGCGGGCTCGGCCTGTGCCCTGAAGCGTTGCAGCGAAGCTGCGTCCAAGGGGCGTCCGTCTGCGTCGACCCCGTACACGTTAAGATTGACATTTTCTCCCGTGATGATGGGACGCAAGAAAATGTCGGCGTTAATATATTTCTGATAAAAAGGGATCATGGTGAGCGGCACGCTGAGCTGTACCTGGATCCCGTTGTCGTGGGTGATCACCGTCGCGCCTCCGCCCAAAAACGCGAGTTCTGGGGCTTTCGCCAGTAGTGTATCGATCTCCGGGTCTGACAGAGTGAGAGCTCGCACCGAGCTATCGCGGTTAAAGTCGTCCCATTTCTTTCGAGCTGCTACATAACCCTGAGGATTTGCGGCCAGGACAGGGGGCCGGGATGGGTGATCACTGCTCGCAGTGTTGTACAAGAAGAAGACCACCGCGACTACCGCGAGCACCAGGACCAATACAACCGTACCTAAGCAGCCGAGGCAACTGCAGCAGCCACATCCGCTGCGTTGGGGCGGTTGGGACATTGCGTATCAATACAGTATCCGACCACACTGTTCGCAGTAAACCAATTCCCGAGCCAGCTGCGCCCGATGCACATTGGCGGTGGTATTTTTCATGTGGCACCCCATACAGACTTCGTGCTCGATCGGTACGACCGCGCTCCCGCCCTTTGAAGTGAAAATACGCTCGTAGCGCGTCAGTAGTTCCGGATCCGCAATCGCGGAGGCCGCTCTTGCTCTCGCTGCCTTCGTTTCTTCTAACGCTTTGCTTAACAGCTCGCCTTTCTGCGAAAGCGATGCCAGCTGTTGCTGCATCTGAGCATGCTCCACCTTGAAGGCGGATTCGGCGCTTTGGATTTCCCGGCTGACGGTTTCGGCCTGCTCCATCAGATCGATTTCTTGATCTTCGATCTTGTTGATCTCGTTCTCTAAGCGCCCAATTTCATTGCTGAGCGCCTGGAACTCATCGTTCTTCCGGGTTTGAAATTGTTGAGTCTTATATTTGGCGATTTGATCGCGTCGAGTACTCGCGTCCAGCTCCAACTTTTTCCGTTGGACCTCCATCTCCTTCGAATTTTGCCGGGTACGTTCTAAACCCCCGGTCCGATCCTGAATGAGTTGTTCCAACCGTTTCCGTTCGAACGGAAGCGTTTGGAGCTCGTTTTGTAGCGCTTTGATTTTTGTATCGTGATCCTGAACGACCAAGAGCTGTTCGATTTCAGCCAGCATCTTTTGTTACTTTAGGTATTGAAGCTCGTAGTTCAAGAGTTTGCGGTTTGCAGTTGGCGTTTGGCGTTTGGTGGTGGCCCGTAAAAAAACTCAAAACGTTTGGCGCCCCGGCAGCTGCCGGACCGCTTCCGGAACCGAATCCTTTCAACGCGATCAACTGCTAACCGCAAACCGCCAAACCGCAAACTCTAATACACTTCGACGGGCGAGCGTTTGCCGTCGTCCGGGCTGCGCTGGGCGGCTCGTTCGGGGCCGAGAGACGCGACTCGGAGGTCCCAGACCTGTTGATCGAGTTCGTGAAATCGTGATTCGGAGAAAGGAGCTGGAGGGATAAGACGCTTCTTGAATTGGGCGACCGTCTCTAAAGCGCGGTCGACGATCTTGCGATCCAGCTTACCCAGGATGGTCTGAGCTTCTTCAGCCATCGCGACTCGATGGCAAATCATCGCCATGTCGTTGCCGGCAGCCATTGCTTGCGAAATCGTCTGGCGGAAGCCGATTTCGTTGATGATAGCGCCCATATCGAGGTCATCCGTCATGGTTAACCCCTGAAATTTCATATCCTCCTTCAGTAGCCGGCTTATGACGTTGCTTGAGAGGGAAGCCGGCGTTTTGTCTAAATCGAATGCGGTATACCAGGCATGACCGACCATCATGCTACTGACCTGGTCATGAAACGCCCGGAAAATGGCGAGCTCGCTTTTCTCAAGTTCGGCTCGGGATCGTTCGATCTTGGGAAGGTCGTGATGCGGATCAAGCCCGGCAGCGGCGTACCCCGGAAAATGCTTGCCACAAGTGAGTATACCGGTCGAGACCACTCCGTGGTTGAATAAGCCGGCAAAGCGAATGACCTGCTGAACGGTGGTGCCCCAGCAGCGGCCACGAAGTGAGTTATCGGCTTCGTCATCAAACGAAATATCCAGCACCGGACAAAGATCGAGGTTAAATCCGAAGAGCCTTAGTAGCTCGCCCGTAAGCTCACCATGGCGCTGAATCAAAGCTTCGTCGCCTTGGTTGCGCAGTTGCTGTGCGTTGGGAGGTTCGTTCCCGATCATTTTCAGACGAGAGACCCGGCCGCCTTCTTGGTCGATCGCCACGATCGGTTCTTCTCGGGTCAATTCGCGCAGATTGTCGATCAACTGCCGGAGCTGTTTAGCCGATTTCACGTTCCGGCCAAACAAAATAAAACCGCCCGGCTGAATCTGGCGAAATAACTTCGCAGTCTCCGGGTCCAGGTCCGGAGCGGGGACTCCCAGTAGCAGCAGTTGACCCAAATCGTTTCGTTCCATACGCTGGGGGCAATGATACGGGAGCGTCGAGCGTTGACCACGACAAAAAATTTGTCCTTTTTGCAGAGACCGACGCATTTATGAGGATCGCGATTTACGGCGGCACTTTCGACCCGGTTCATCACGGCCATCTGATCTTAGCCCGCCAGGCGATGGAGGAATTCAAGCTTGACCGGATCATATTTGTACCGGCAGCGGAATCGCCCTTCAAAATACATAATCACACCGCCCCAGCCTCTGATCGTTTGGCCATGCTCCGGCTGGCCGTAAGCGGGGAGGACCGCTTCGAGGTGGATCCCATGGAGATTGAACGCGGGGGCGTCTCTTATTCGATCGATACCGTGAGATCGTTTCGCGGCCGAGAGCCGGGGGCTGAACTTTTTTTTCTGGTCGGAGAAGACAACGCTTATCGCTTAGCCGAATGGCACCGGTTCGCAGAGCTTAAGAAGCTCGTTCATTTCGTCGTACTAAGTCGTTCCGAAGACTTCCAGTCGCCCGAATATCCGGTCGTACAACGGCGCGTGGAAATCTCGTCCACGGAAATCAGAAACCGAGTTGCGAACCAAGAATCGATCACTTATCTGGTTCCTGAGTCGGTCATAAGTTATATTGAGCAGCACCAACTTTACCATGGAGAGCGCGTATCGGCCCTGAGGAGTTAGCACGCCAGTGCGCGGAACTGGCGGGAGATAAGAAGGCTGAGGATATCGTTATCCTCGATCTCCGCGGTATCTCTAGTTTCACCGACTATTTCGTCATTTGCTCGGCAACTTCCGAACCGCATTTGAAGGCGGTTAGTTCCGGCATCCGGGATGGCCTGCACAAGGAGTGCGGTCTTTCTCCATTGGCCTCCGACGGATCACCGACCAGCCAGTGGATCGTGATCGATTACTCCGACGTATTGGTACATATTTTTCATAGCGATAAACGCGAATTTTATGCGCTGGAGAATTTATGGAGCGACGCTCCGAGGGTTGCTCATAAGGCGTAAAGAACCCAGGGGACTCCTGGTCCCCAGGCGAAAGATCCGTGTGAAGACGCCCGCCGGGAAGCTTGAATCGGCACCGAGGGTCGCGTCGGGACAAGTGCTTAATCGTTCTCGTCCTCGTCGTCGTCCTCGAGAACTTGCTAAGGCTGAGCGTTATCAAAGTCCGATACGCTTCAACGGAGTCGAGTCGGTCGTTGTTGTGAGTCCTTGGAAGAACAAATTCTCGAGGACGACGACGATTACGATAAGAGCCGCCTAGAAAGACCCGATGTTCCGCCAGCATAAGGCCATTGCTCGTCTGTTGCTCGATGACGATCCGGCCACAGTCGAATTGACCAGGCAACAGCTTCTTGAAGGCGGCGCCAAGAACATACCGGACCTGCTCGATCTCATGACCGGCGCGAACGGAAAACTGCTGAAGATCGTTCGCGAGCTAGTGACAGCGATCGAGGTGACCGACGCCCGTCATCAATTTACAGCGACCTGCAGTTCGATTTCGTCAATCGACGATCTCGAAGAGATTTGTTGGTTACTGGCTAAGGTCTTTCTCCCAGGAATCAATCTGAGCCGTTACCGAGGATTGTTAGATGAATGGGCGGATGAAATAAGACGTCGTAGCGAGTCGGTTGATCCGGAGACCGATCAATTCGAGTTTCTCTCTGATTTCTTCGGCGATCATCTCGGGTTTCGCGGTAACTCCGACGACTACTACAGTATCCGAAACTCGCTCCTGCCTTGTGTGATTGATTCGCGGCGGGGAATACCGACGTCGTTAGCCCTGATTTATCTCTTTGTAGGGAGACGCGCAGGATTAGCGATTGCCGGGGTGGATCTGCCCGGCCACTTCCTGGTCCGTTATCAAGGCCAGCTTTTCGACCCGTTCGAGGGCGGCCGGATTTTGCCTTATCAAGATTGTTTGCGAGCCGTCCACGATAAAAAGGATGACGCCATTGCCGCTATTTCGACTGAGGTCTCACCAAAAGTGATCCTCGCGCATATTCTCTCCAATCTACTTTATATCTTGGAGCACGAAGAACATCACGAATATCGTGGGATGGTATCCACTTGGCTCTCGCTGGTTAAAGCCTCATGACATCACCTATCACTGCCGAGCTCATCAATACGGGCACCGAGTTACTTTTTGGTTCGATAGTCAACACTCACTTGGCGTACCTGGGACAGCAGCTCTTCCCCTTAGGACTGCGTATTTCCCGTCAGACTACCGTGCCCGACGGGAGCGCTATTGGCGACGCCATTCTTGAAGCCGCTCAACGCTGCCAACTGATTCTAATTACTGGAGGACTTGGGCCGACTACCGACGATATAACCCGGGAGATCGTCGCCGAGCTGACGGGACGCGAGCTCGAATATCATGAGGCGATCTTCGCTAAGATCAGGGAGCGATTCGAAAAACGAGGGTTACGGCTGACTGATCCTATTTCCAGACAAGCCTACGTCCCGCGAGGCGCCGAGATATTGCCGAACGATCATGGGACTGCTCCCGGCCTCTACATCCCGGCGACGGAAACTATGCCCCATTTGATTCTTTTACCAGGGCCACCCCGCGAGCTGCAGCCGATGTTCGAGCAGTGTGCGGCCAAAATCATTCAGCGCCTGGTTGGGACCACGGATCTGTCCGCAGTGGTATTTCGGACGGTCGGTTTAGGCGAATCCTATGCCCAAGAAATCGTAGGTGCCGATCTGGCCGAAATCGAGAACCTGGAACTCGGCTACTGCGCTCGAGTCGGCGAATTGGATCTCCGGCTAATCGGTCCCTCGGAGAGCGTTCGGCAAGGGGCCGAGATCGTTCGAACCCGGCTTTCTCAGAATATTGTGACCGAGGACGGAAAAAGCCTCGAAGAAATCGTGGTCCGTCTGCTAACGGACCGTAAAGCAACCGTCGCTGTAGCAGAATCGTGTACCGGTGGCTTGCTGGCGAACCGGATCACCAATGTCGCCGGTGCTTCCGCCGTGTTTCTGGAAGGAAATGTCACTTATTCGAATGCAGCAAAGACTCGCACTCTGAACGTTCCAGTCGACCTATTGAATCAAGTCGGAGCTGTGAGCAAAGAGGTGGCGCTCGCCATGGCCGAGGGCGCCCGGGTTCGCGCCGGAACCACCTATGCATTGTCCACAACCGGCATCGCCGGACCCGATGGAGGCACCCCGCAGAAACCCGTGGGCACGGTCTTCGTTGGGCTCGCAGCTGCGGACGCACCGACTCAGGTGGAAGGACTTTTCTTCCCAACCGACCGGGCAACCTTCAAACAGATGGTGACGCAGTCGGCGTTGGATATGCTCAGACGGCGGGTGGTGAGTCGTGGAGGTGGCGCGGAGTAATCAGTAATCAGTTCTGAGTGCCTATATCTGCGCGCCGGGTCATCCCGTACGCCACAGAGCAACTGATTACTGTCTTACTGATTACTTCAGGCTATACCCCCACGAATCACCACCCTCCTTCTGAGGGGTGGCGGTAGGGCGAGGCTCCGGAACAGCCGAACGATTTCGCAACGAGATCAGCGTTCCGCCGACGCAGACGGTGTGACGCCTTCGAATTGCCGAGCCGTGGTCGACGATGGGATTGCGGCTCGGCGCGCGCGTAGGTACAACGCACGTAACGATTGGCGAAACTGACTTTCCCTGGTGACCTTCTCAGGAAATTCGGGAGCCTCGCCCTACCACACCACCAACCCACCCTACGCCATAAGATTCAAGACGCTTTCCTGCGAAAACTTTTCGTATGGCAGTTCACCGGTTACGAATCCCTCGCGCATGACGATAATTCGACGGCTCAGACTGAGCAGCTCAGGTAGTTCGGAGGAGATCATGAGAACGGCCAAGCCTTGGCAAGTCACTTCGTCGAGCAGTTGGTAGATCTCGGCTTTCGCACCGACATCCACACCCCGGGTCGGTTCATCGACGATCAGGAGGTCGCAGCTCCTGGCCAGCCACTTGGCGATCGCCACTTTCTGTTGATTGCCGCCACTAAGTCCGGCGGTGATCGATTCCATTGACGGCGCCTTGACTCGCAACCGTTTTGTCAACCGCTCAACCTCTTGAAGCTCGCGCCGGTGGTCCACAAAGCCGAGCCGGCTAAACGTGTCGATGTGCGGCAACGAAACGTTATCCGAAATATTCATCGACAACACTAGTCCCTCTTTTTTTCGATCTTCTGGGAGGTAGCCAATTCGTTGGGTCATCGACCGGTTGACGTTGCCTAAGGCCAGCGGTTTACCTTTGATAAACACATTCCCGGTAGCTCGTTTATCCAGGCCAAAGATCGCTTTAGCAACCGCTGTCCTGCCTGCACCCACTAACCCGGCCATCCCGACTATTTCGTTGCGGCGCACGGAAAAAGAGACGTTTTCGAATTGCCCGATCGAAGACAGCTTTTCGACTCGGAGGATCTCTTCTCCTGGCGTTAAATCTAGGTGATTCGGGCGACGCGCCAGCACATCCCGACCCACCATTTGACGGATCAGCTTCTCCCGGCTGAGATTAGCGACCGGCTCCGTCGCGACATGCCGTCCATCCCGCAGTACCGACACGGTGTCGGCTAACCGAAAGATTTCTTCCATTCGATGGGAGACATAGATCAGCGTACTGCCGCGAGCTTTGAGTCGCCCCATCAAGTTAAATAACTGTTCGCTTTCGTGAACCGAGAGGGAACTGGTCGGTTCATCAAAGATGATAATCCGCGCATTAATGCCCACCGCGGCCGCAATTTGCACCATTTGTTCCTGGCCGGTGGTGAGCTGCGCAACCGGCGTACCAACGTCCATATCAACGCCGATTTCGTGCATCAATTCTTGAGCGCGTTCCCGAAGTCGGCCACGCTGAACGAATCCTTGCCGCGTCGGCATCGTTCCGAGTTGGAGGTTCTCCGCAATGCTCAAGTTCGGGCAGAACGCTAACTCCTGGTGCACAATCGCAATCCCCAGCTTCTGGGCGCTGAGCGGATCGGTTGGTCTAACTTCTTGTCCTTCAATGCGGATCGTGCCTTGGTCCGCGGTATAGATGCCGGCGATAATCTTGCCGAGCGTGCTCTTACCCGCACCATTTTCACCCATCAGGGCGTGCACAGTTCCTTTTTCGAATTCCACCGATACATCGTCCAGCGCGCGGACACCGGGAAAGTATTTAGTAATGTTTTCGACTGAGAGAAAGGGCATGGGGGGATTGGCGAGCGATGGGAGGTTTGGGGGTCAGCAGCTTCGGGACAGGCCGGAAATAGTAATCAGTAGGCTTAAGACTAGGAGATTTGTTTTTTGCAGAAGGAGATTAATTCTAAACGCAGTTGAGGGAAAGATTTGTTGTAGCGCCACTCACACTCTTTGAGATGAAGTTCGAAGTAG